>WFLX010334716.1_pt1 | contig 22096 bp, 23 predicted proteins | sample 4967041 | NCBI WGS metagenome assembly WFLX01 (sample SAMN12857096, study PRJNA449069) | gut metagenome | isolation source: stool from male and female vole | host: Microtus ochrogaster | place: USA:Florida | collected 2017
GGTGAATGACTATGGGGAGATGCGCTCGTTAGTGCACAGGGGAAGTAAGATGACATTCTTTCTTATGTTGGTGGTTGTCTTGCCGATCGTTTTATGTATTGATTTCGTCCTTCAGATTTGGTTGGGGGACCATTCCGAGCATGTCGCGCCCTTCTGTCAGATAATATTAATGGAGGCGTTGATTGATTCGGTATCGCTGCCTATGGCATCTGCCAATCAAGCCACCGGGAAGATAGCGCTTTATCAGGGTCTGATAGGACTCTTCGGGATACTTTCAATTCCGTTCGCATTCATCTTCATGAAGTTGGGGTACGCCCCCGAATGGGTGCTTATCGGGAGCTTAATTTTCCAGGTCTTTGTTGTCGGTGTAAGGATAGTATTTCTGAGACGCATATATCCTCAGGCCATCAAGGGCGTTATGAAGAGTGTGATATTGCCCTGCGCTTTGGTGGCGTTGTGCTCGTTTGGCATTTGCATGGCGCTTAACATCCGCGTTGACCGCCTAATGACATGTTTGTGGGCAGTTCCCTTGTACATAGGAATATGCATGATACTTATTTGGCTTTTGGGATTGTCAAAGGCAGAACGAATTTATTTAATGAGTGGATTGAAAGGACTGACCATTAGATTTATTCATAAAAAGGATAAATAAAAATATTATTGTTGTAATATATATTTAAAATGGCTAATATAACTTTAGTTGGGGCTGGAAATTCCGGATGTGCTCATGCTTATGTACTTTCATCTTTAGGACATAAAGTGACACTATTTAAGACTTCAACATCTCTCCATGACGAAAATTTCAACGAATTAATTCGCAATAATGGAATTTTTTGTATAAATAATACGATTGGTGGAAAAGAGATTAAAGAATTCCAATTTATAAATCAAATTACTCGCAATATAGAAGAGGCCTTTACGGATGCGGAAATAGTGATTATCCTTACCCAGTCTATTCAACATGAGGAGATTTCTAAAAAGATTTTGCCCTATATTCAGCATATTAAAGGCCTATTAATTGTGCCCGGCAATCTGGGCAGTGTATTTTTTCGTCCTCATCTTTCTCCCGACATATTAATTGCTGAAGGCGAATCTACAATAATAGATGCTCGAATAGAGGAACCTGGAATCGTTAGAATATTATTCAAAAATGTTAGAAACGCAATTTCATTTAATCCTTCATCTTCCTCTAAACTAGGTTTCAAATTATTTTCACGATTAATCCCTAATTATACGCATCTTAGAACAAACATTATCGAATCGGCACTAAATAATCCGAATCTTATTGTTCATACAGTAGGATCTATAATGTCTGCGGCAAGAATAGAAAAGTCAAATGGAGAATTTTGGATGTATAAAGAAGGATTTACTCCAAGTGTGTGGAATATAGTAGAGTCACTTGATGAAGAGAAAAAGAAAGTTATAAAAGCATACGGAGGGAAGGCTGAGAATTATTTGGATTGTTGTAAATTTAGAAACGAGGAATCATTGGATGTTGATTCATGGGAAGTTTTTAAAAATTATTCCCTAAATGGTAGCCCCAAGGGTCCATCAAGTATCCATAATCGGTATATATACGAAGATGTACCTAATGGTTTATGCCTTTTAAGTTCGTTAGGGAAAAAAGCAGACATACCTACTCCCACAGCTGACGCATTAACACATATTGCCATGCTATTAACAAATACTAATTTATATAATAATGCTCGAACAACTAATAAATTAGGATGGGAAAATTATGGTATCGATGAAATAATTAATCTCATAAATTAAAGGACCTCAATAACTCAATAAAATGGAGATTTCAAATATTAGAAAAGAAATCCATGATAAAACAGTATATCTGAAGACGGATATTAAGTGCGGGTTTTCTAGCTCAAAAGAGTTATGGTTTTCGACTGACGTTCAGTATAGAGACTGGATAACAGATGACGCATATGATTCTTTTATGATAGCTGCAGTTTATGCTGCCATGTATTATGGAGAAGATATAGTTATTAAAGGGGGGGTGAATAAAAGTATTTACAGGAATCTTATTGATTATATTATCCCTGTAATAAAGTCTCTACATCCTGACTTCAAAACAATATCTGTTTCTGTTGACCATTTTACTAACTCTTTTAAATCTGCAGACAATATCATTGGGACAGGCTTCTCCGGAGGTGTAGACTCATTTAGTACAATAATAGATAGGTTTGAGAATGAAAAAGACATTGACTACAAAATTAATTCACTATTCTTTTTTAATGTAGGTCAATATCGCAATAGTGACGGACTTCCCTCAAAGGATAAAGCTATAGAGTTTTATGATAATTCAAAACTATTAGCCGATGAACTAGGCCTGCCATATATATTTCTAGATACAAATTTATTTGACTTTTATCTTCCGCATTGGGAATATGATGCAGGACTAATGTGTAGAACATGTTCTATATTAGTTTTTCAAAGGGTATTGAAAAAATATTATGTTTCTGGCTCGAATCACTATTTACAACAGAATTCTTCGATTGATAAACATTTAGATGACGTATCTGATGAATTTATATATTATATGCTAAGTCCGGATAATCTTGAAATTATTCTTGATGGCAACCAATATTATAGAAGTCAGAAAATACAAAACATTGCAAATTTTGATTACGTGCGTCGTAACCTTAATGTATGTGTAAATAATTCTATTAATGTTTTAAAAGATAAAAATTGCTCAATCTGTCATAAATGTTTAAGAACATTGATAATTCTCGAATCATTGGGGGAACTTAAGAGTTTTGAAAATGTATTTGATTTAAAAAAATATTCAAAACGAGCTTTTTCTTACAAGTGTCGCATTAGTCTTGAGAATGGGAAGGGGGCATTTGCGACCGAGAATTACAATTTTGCCAAATCTCATGGCGTGTATATGCCGTCGAAACTCGTGGCCTGGTGCTATCTTTTCCCCGAACGGTTTGGAGCAAGAATTAAACGTCTTTTGAATGTCGGTAAGTGATATTATAAAGAGAGCCCTGAGATACATCGTCAAGGGGGTGCCCAATAATATTGTGCGTCCTCAGATTAGTCCTATTTCTTGCTCCGCAAAACTTCAAGGGGAAAAAATCGTCGTAACCGGCGGCGGGCGCGGGCTTGGTCTTGAAATGGCCAGGAGATTTAAGCATGAGGGCGCCGACGTGCTGATCATCGGAAGGTCGGAGGATACTTTGCTGAAAGCGTCGGCTGAAGTTGGCTGTAAGTACCTGACGGCGGATATATCTGATGTCAAAAGTTCGGAGCGGATCATTAGGGAGTGCATAGAAATATTAGGTGGAGTTGACTGCCTCGTTAACAATGCCGGAATGTCGCTTCATGAGGATGACTATTTAGAAGTCACGTCAGAGGGTTGGGACAAGCAGTTTGACACGAATTTAAAGGGTCCCTATTTTCTTACTCAAAGACTCGTGAAGTATTTTCTTGACAGCAAAAAGCGAGGAAATATCCTGTTTATCTCATCGGAGACTGGCGATACTTGCGACATCAGGCCTTACGGTTTCACAAAAGCAGCTGTCAACAGCGTGGTTCAGGGGTTGGCGTTTCGCTATAAACTGAACGGAATCAGAATAAACGCATTGGCTCCCGGAATTACCGCCTCTGAAATGACAGGAGTAGGAAAAGATGGCAACCTATATGCCGGGGATTATGGTTCGGGGCGTTTTTATCTCCCTGAGGAGGTGGCCGAAGTGGCGACCTTCCTGCTTTCGCCGGCCTCAAGTTGCATCTCAGGACAAATTATAACTTGTAATAACGCACAGACGGTTAATGCCCGCTGGAAGAAATAATTATGGCACAAAAACAATATTCTGCAGAGTTGCAGGTTCAGATAATCGTATCGCTCTTGAAGGAGTATGGTATAAGAAGAGTCATCGCATCGCCCGGCACGACGAATCTGACGTTTGTGGCCTGTCTGCAGCATGACCCGTTCTTCACGGTGTTTTCAGCCCCCGAGGAACGGTCGGCCGCATATATGGCAGTAGGCATGGCTGAGGAAAGCGACGAGCCGGTGGTGATTACCTGCACCGGCGCTACGGCATCGAGAAATTATCTTCCGGCGCTCACGGAAGCGTTCTACCGGAAACTTCCCGTCGTGGCCATTACCGCCACGCAACCGAGAGGATTGGTCGGTCAATACGTACCGCAGGTAATCGACCGAAGCACTATTCCTAAAGACACGGCAAACTACAGCGTGCATATCCCTATTGTAAAAGACAAGGCCGACTACGCCTTCGCGGTCCTCAAAGCCAACGAGGCGCTGATTGCCCTCAAAAAGAATGGCGGGGGCCCGGTGCACATCAATCTCGAGACATCTTACGATTCGGATTTCTCGGTTAAGGAGCTGCCTGCCGTGAAGAAAATCGGCTATTACCGTATTTTTGACCAGCTCCCGGATCTCCCCTGCGGGAATATCGGAATATTTGTCGGCTCGCATCCCGCGATGACAACCGACTTGACCGAGGCCATAGATCGTTTCTGCGCCAAAACGGGAGCCGCCGTTTTCTGCGACCATACAAGTAATTACAAAGGAAAATACAGATTTCAGTATCCCCTGGCGTTATCACAGGACAACTGGTCGTCGGGGTTTGAGAGATTGGATCTCGTGGTCCATATCGGCGGCGTGAGCGGCGCGTACACGCAGCCCAATTCCAGCCGTAGATGGCGCGTAAGCGAGGATGGCCTGATCCGTAGCGTTTACGGTTTGCCTGAGGCGGTATTCGAGATGAGGGAGGCAGATTTCTTCAATCATTACGCCGAGCGATTAAAGGACGAGAAGGAGTCGTATATCGACAGGTGCCGCGAGATGTATAGGTCGCTATATGATTTGATTCCTGAGACCCTGCCGTTTTCGAATATCTGGGTGGCGAAAACGCTTTCGGGGATGATTCCTGAGAAATCAGTGATGCATTTCGGGATATTGAACTCTCTGCGTTCATGGAATTTCTTTGAAATACCGTTGTCGGTCAACTCCTACTGCAATGTCGGCGGTTTTGGCATCGACGGCCCGATGTCGGCGGCTATAGGTGGCGCTTTGGCGCAGCCTGCGCGTATTCATTTCATTATCCTCGGCGACCTCGCGTTCTTCTATGACATGAACTCATTGGGCAACCGCCACCTGCCGTCGAATCTAAGGATTTTGCTGCTAAACAATGGTAGAGGCACTGAATTCACCAATTACAATCACCCGGCGTATGCTTTCGGCGACAATGCCGACGCGTATATGGCAGCCGCCGGCCACTACGGCAACAAGTCGGCCGAACTGGTCAGGCATTATGCAGAGGATCTCGGATTTGAGTATGCGACGGCATCCACTAAAGAGGAATTGCAGACGTTAGCTCCCGCGTTTACTTCAAATGTAAAAGGGAATCGCCCTAAGCTTTTGGAGGTGTTTACGGATTCGAGACTCGAGAATGAGGCGCTGCATATTATAAGAAATCTTAAGGTGGACGCGAAAAGCGTGCTTGAAAGCAAGGTGAGAAAAGCCGTTGGCCGAAAAGGAGTAGAGGCAATCAAGAAAATAATAGGGAAATAAGCAAATGTATCAGATAAAATTGTTTTTTTATCCGCTGCTGGCGTTGCCAGCCATAATCGTTTTCTTTCTAATCAACAAAGAAAATCGACGAAAGACTATAATGGATTTGAATAGGTGGGAGAGCGTACGAGGGTATAGCCATCGCGGCCTAACTATTCTACGCTTATATAAAATGCTTGTAGCTGCCCAGGAATTCCGTTCGTTATATTACGTTAGAATCGGTCATTTTTCTAAGCTGATTAAGTATTTTCTTCGCGGAATGTCGACCTGTGGTATCGGAGGCACTAAGTCGAAAAATCTTGGTGGGGGATGCTTCATTCAACATGGTTGGGGAATGGTCTTAGATGCGGAGTCGGTAGGCGAAAACTTATGGATTAATCAAAACGTTACGGTAGGATATCAAGGGAATGGTCATCCCAAAATAGGCAATAACGTCAGAATAGGAAGCGGGGCAGTTGTAATAGGGGGTATTACCATCGGCGATAACGTTAACATTGGTGCGAATGCCATAGTGGTCAAGGATGTACCGTCGAATACCACAGTAGTTTCGCCCCAGGCTTTTATTGTTAAAAGGAACGGAATTAAAGTACGCGAGGAATTATGAGATCACTGCATATAATCATGCCGATGGCGGGGGAAGGAAGCCGATTTCGCGACGCGGGCTGGACTACCCCGAAGCCGCTGATAGAGCTTAAGGGCAAACCGCTTTTCATGAGGGCGATAGAAAGCGTCAAGGTTGATGGCGCGCCGATGAAGTACTCGTTTATCGTTCGGCAGGAGCATATCGATAAATACGCCGTTGATAAGGGCATCCGGGAAATCATCCCCGACGCGATGGTTTACTCGGTTGTGAAGACAACACGCGGGGCGGTGGAAACGTGCCTTGTAGCCGAGGAGGGAATCGGCGACGACGACGCCGTGGTGGTCATGGACTGCGACCTCGAGTTCAGCAGCGAGGCCTACAGTCGGATAATCGAGGAGAGCCTCAGAAGCGACAACGCCTCGGGAGGTGCGCTTGTGTCGTTCGAGTCCGACCTGCCGAAATACAGCTATGCGGAGCTCGACGAAAAGGGCAACGTTACCCGCACGGCCGAGAAAGAGGTGATCTCGAGCCACGCCCTCTGCGGGGCGTACTTTTTCGCCTCGGGCAGGGAATTCAAGGAGGCGGCGCACAGGCTGCTCGCGGCCCCGATGGAGAAGCCCGAGTTCTACGTGTCACTGCTCTACAACAGCCTGCTCGCGGCCGGCGACGAGGTGAAACTCGCCCCGATGGAGATCTACCGATCATACGGAACGCCCGAGGAATTGCAACACTGGTTATAATGAAAAACTATCAGTTGCTTGAATTAGCAAAGTTGCTAATATACTTGCCTTTGATGATATTGCCGATATTATCTTATATGATTCTCGGACAAGAAAAGAAAGGTTTGATAACAAAAGACATCAGATCGGCTTACGAAACAAAATTTCCAGGATGCAGATACGGGAATTTTATTGCTTTTTACAGGTTAATGGTTGATGTTAAGGAGTTTAGAAACATCTATTATTTTCGGATAGGAAGAATGTCGTTTATGTTTGACAAATTGCTCTCTCCTGTTAAGTCGCTGATTATTAGCAAAATACCTATTGGTGGGGGTGTTTTTGTAGAACATGGCACGTCAACTTATATCAATGCCAACAGCATTGGGGAGAATTTTATGGCAAAGCAAAATGTAACTGTCGGATGGCATAATGGTCGCCCTACGATAGGCGATAATGTCACAATCGGTACTGGCGCTGTTGTTATCGGGAATATTAAAATCGGCAACGATGTAAAGATTGGAGCCGGAGCGATAGTAGTGAAAGATATATCGGATGGGTGCACTGTAGTATCGCCGCAAGCCATCGTGGTAAAACGATATGGGCAAAAAATTATTTAGAATATGATCAATGCGATAATCACAGATTTAGACGGAACACTGATTGATACATTTGAGGCAAACCTTAGAGCATATCAAGAAGCTTTTTTTTCAGTGGGAATGGTCCTTGAGCCTGAGCGTTATCGAGAATGTTTCGGTTACCGCTTCGACCGATTCATGTCTGCCATGGGTATTTTTGATGATAATAAAGCGTTAAAAATACGTGAGAAAAAGAGCGAAATCTATCCTAAATATTTTGACTATCTCAGGCCAAACAAAAGTCTTATCGAACTGATTAATTCTTTCCATAAACTTGGGGGTAAAACGGCAATAGCCTCGACTGCGCGAAGAGAGAACCTGATGAATGTGGTTCATCATATCGGAATTGCCGATTCATTTGATTTGATTTATGCCGCTCAAGATGTTAAGAACGGCAAACCCTCTCCTGAGATATATTTAAAATCCATGTTTTTTCTAAATGTCAACCCTGACGAGGTAATTATTTTCGAGGATTCAAAGGTTGGCATTGACGCCGCAAAGGCAAGCGGTGCAAAGTGCATACCAGTAACCCAAGATTGGTTTGAATAAAGTAAGAATCATAAATTACTGTTCATAAATGAGTGTGAATAATATAAAACAACACGAAGAAGGTGTTTTAGACTGCGAACGCAGACCGGTGTTATCCATCATAATACCTATTTATAATGCTGAAAATTATNNAAGNCAGTNTGTCNACAGTGTNTTATCNCAAGATTATTNAAGANTATGAGNTATNGNTGATTNATNACGNCNCNANTGACTCGTCGANNGACATNANNANNGANTATNNNAAAGGCGACAAGCGAATTAAAACCGCATTCATCAAAGGAAGCGGTCCCGCGATTCCCAGAAACTATGGGATGAGACGTGCCGCGGGAGAATACATTCTTTTTATAGACAGTGATGATTACTTACCCGTTAACGCACTCTCAATCCTGGTTAAGAAGGCTATGGAGTTCCCCGATGCAGACTTCATTAGAGGAAACCAGCGTATCCTTGTGAATGATACAAGAGAAGCTCAATCTGTATTTGCGGAAAAACGATCAGTTTACGCGAATACAATTATTCGCGGAGAAGAATTTATGGTGAATGTTTTAGACAAAGATTATGCGCCAATTGATTCTCTAATAAAAACGGATTTTCTGAAAAGAAATAATATTGAATTTCATGAGGAAATGATCATATTGGAAGATGGTCCATTTATAATTGAAATTTGTAGTAAAAATCCGAAATGCGTATATATAAATGAGGAAACCTATGTCTATAGATTGGGAAATCCTAACTCTGTGACAAATAGTAAAAAGAGTTTCGCTAAATGTGAGTCGCTAATGAAAGNGGCGGAANATAATGCCNATTTGATGCATGCATTCTCCGATATAGGGAGACAACATATACTGAATAGGTCTGTCGAACATAGCATATCAGCCTTATTTCAAGCTGTGATGTGGACTAAAAGAAATGAGTCTAAAAAAATATTCAAAGCAGTAAGAAATTTGTGGCCAAAAATGCCGAAAGTCGGGATAAACCGCGGTCATAAAGCTTTTATTAAGGTTTACAATATTAATCCCGCCTTGGCGTTCAACGGCCTTTGGTTTAAAAGAATATTGTTAAGGGCAAAGGGCAAGTAAATATTGCATTAGAGATTTTTATAACAAATCAAATTTCAGGTCTTGGACGTCTGAAAGCGCTTTAATCATTAACCGACCTTTTTCACGATGGATATAGAAGTCAAAGGACACTCCGGATGCCGGATAGACGTGGCGCACGAGGGGAAAGAGCTCTTCGTCTACAAGTCGTCGCGCGACCCTAAGTATCTCGACCGCCTCGTCAGGCAGGCCGAGAAGCAGAAAGCCGCCTCGATCCCCGAGCTGCAGCACATCCGCGTGCCCAACGTCCGCGAGATCAGTCGAACAGACGAGGCTGTAAGCGTCAAGATGGACTACGTGTACTCGCGCAACTTCGTCGAGTTCTTCGAGCAGGCGGGATTCGAGCAGGTGAACTACCTGATTGACGCCCTCATTAAATACCTCGACTTTGAGATAACGCAGTCGCCCCCCGCGATGGTCGGCCGCGAGACGGTGACGGCGAAGTTTGACGACGTCAAGGCCAAGACCTTGTCTAACGGCCATCTCGCCTCCGACAAGGAGATTGTCGGGCTGCTTGAGCGCTCGCAAAGGGTTTTCGACGGGCTTCCCGACATGGTCTTGCCCGTGGGCGTGTGCCACGGCGACCTCACCTTCTCCAACATCCTCTTCAACGGCAACAACTACTATCTGATCGACTTTCTCGACTCGTTCATCGAGTCGCCGCTTCTCGACATCGTGAAGCTGCGCCAGGACACCGCGTGGCTATGGAGCCAGCTCATGTACGTCCACCCCTGCGACACGATACGCATGCGCATAGCGTTCGGGAAAATCGACCGCGAGATCGACCGTTATTTCGGGGAGAGGTATGAGTGGTACAGACTCTATTATCGTCCTCTCCAGCTCATGAACTTCCTGCGCATACTCCAGTACGCCCGCGAGCCTAAAGTGATCGACTATCTTAAAAACGCTATCGATGAGCAACTCCACACAGCATAAACACAGCCTCATAGTGCCCGTGGCTGCCGACAAGCCTGAATACGATGGCGTTATGCCGCGCGCATTCGGTCTCGACGACGACGGGGGCATGTATTGCGTGAAGGCCATAATGGGCCTCAACCTCGCGACGTTCGGCAACATATACTTCACCGTCCTACGCAAGCACGCCGAGGCCTACGACCTCGACACCACGATGCCGCTGCAGTTCAGGCGGCTCGGCCTTAGCAACGCCCGTCTCGTGATTCTCGACGAGCCGACGGCCACCCAGGCCGAGACTATAGTCAGGACCGTCGAGGCCGAAGGGATCACGGGCGCCGTGTTCATAAAGGATGCCGACGGCTACTTCCGGGCCGAGGTGTATCCCGAGAACGGCGTGGCAGTCTTCCCCCTCGAGCATCTCGATCTCGTCGACCCGCGGAACAAGAGCTACGTGGCGGTGGACGACATGCAGCACGTCACCAACATAATAGAGAAGCGCGTGGTCAGCAACCTCTTCAACGCCGGGGGATACGGCTTCGAGGACATCGGCGACTTCCTCGCCGTCTACGACCGCTACAAAAGTCTCGGACACGTGTACCTCAGCCACCTCATCTACGCGATGCTTCTCGACGGCCACGCCTTCCGCCCCATAAAAGTAACCGATTATAACGATTGGAATATCAGGTGAATACTAAGGTAAAGATAGAATTCGGCCCGGATAAGTCGCAGATACTGCGCGGGATAGCGATCATATTCATGATTACGCTCCACAACGACACCTCGGGGCTGTTCAAGATCTGCGTCCCGATTTTCACGTTCCTGGTCGGATACGGCTACGCTTTCGCCAAAGAGCGGGATTTAAGGCACGGCCTGAAAAGAATATGGCATCTCCTCAGCCATTTCTGGCTGATATTACTGGGCATCTGCCTTCCGGTGGGCATACTGACGGGAGGGTACGTCCCGACGCTGTCGGGGGTATTTGAGGAAATGCTCGGCATCGACAGCCAGCTGAACTGGTACAGCTGGTATGTCTACTTCTACATATTCGCGATGGTGGCCATGATACCGGCATCGCGGATCATAAGGAGATACAAAATCGTCGGGACGCTGTCGCTCATCGCGGCCTGTTTCGCCTGCGTGTTCGCCATACATCTTATCCCGGGCTGGTCGGATAATAAATGGATACAGGCCGCTCACGACTGCTTCTTGTGCTCCCCGGTGATGTTCTCAGGCTTCTATCTCGCTGAGGGGGGGGGTATTACGAGAATTCCGTTAAAGAAGGGCTGCATGACGGCGGTGATATGTATCGCCATAATGAGTGCCATATTCTTTGTGCGGGGCATAAAATGCGTCTCATTCATCGACTTCGTCACAGTGCCGCTTTTCTGCGGAGCAGCAGTTGCCCTGTTTAATATAATAACTTGGAATCCGATTCAACGAACTTTAATATCGTTAGGCAAGCAGTCGATGAACATGTGGTTTTTGCACGCGCTGTTCGCCACCGCATGCACAGCCACGGTCTTCGCGCCGCTGATTATGTGGATAAGCCTCAAAGCGTTGCTAATAATCGCAATGATAACAGTGAGTTTCCTCGGGTCAAAACTCACATCCTCGGTGTATTCGAGCTTGAATAGATGAAAATAAACATACTCACCCAACCTCTCTTCAGCAATTACGGCGGTATTCTTCAGAACTACGCCCTTCAGACAGCGCTCCGCCGACTGGGTCACGACCCATTAACCGTGAACGTGCCCACTGGTGAAGCCTGCCATTCTGCCCGGTGGAAAGAATACCTAAAAACCGCCATTAACGCCTCCAGGAAAATGCTCGGCGATTACGAGTCGCCATTCCTTAACCCCTACACCTGGGCCGTCAAGGAAAGGGAATTGTCATTCTCTCAGCGCGAGTTCGTGGCCCGACACATCAACAAAGTCGATGAGGCGGCCCCTTTCAAAGCCGACGTTTGCGTGAAATATCCCGCCGACGCGTGGATTGTCGGCAGCGACCAGGTGTGGCGCCCGTGGTGCTCGCCGCATATCGCCAACTGCTTCCTTGATTTTGTGCCCGACGATGTTGCCAAAATATCGTATGCCGCNTNNTNCNNNANNNATANNTGGGAGATTTCCCCAGAGCTTACCCGGCATATCAAGCCGCTGGCGAAGCGTTTCCGGGCCGTTTCGGTCAGGGAGCTGNGCGGAGCGGGACTATNCGAGCAGCACCTTGGCGNNCGCGNGACCCCGGTGCTTGACCCCACGATGCTGCTCACAGCCGACGATTATCTGAGCATCACAGGCCCCGACGACCACCCCGGCGGACGATACATAGCCGCATACGTGCTCGACAATAACCGCCAGAAACGTAAGGCCGTACGAGACCTCGCCAAAGCCTGCGGACTGCCGGTTGAGAAAGTCGGAGTCATGCACCGCGACAGGTTTGATTCGGTGGAATACTGGCTGTCCACGATCGCCCACGCCGAGTACGTGATTACCGATTCATTCCACGGCACGGTCTTCTCGATAATCTTCAGGCGTACGGTAATGGTGCTCGGGAATAATGTCAGAGGTAACACAAGATTGAAGTCTTTAATCGATAGTCTTTACTTGAAGTCCGATTCTAAAGGATTCTTTAGGATAGATAATAAAGTCCAAGAAAGGATACAGGAACTTAAAGATGGGTCACNCANTTTTCTTATGAAATCATNGATAAATAATNGCTANNAGAAGAATTATTTTTATTANCCTGCATNCNAACGANTTTCTTGTTAAGACTCNTAACAAGATATTTTTTGGACAGAGTGTAGCCATTAAACACAAATATCTTCTTGATTACCTGCTTAATAGAGATGATATCGAGGTGTGTTCTTTTATGACGAAAAGAGGCCTATCGCTGTCTTACACCACCCAAAACCATATTCTTCAGAGTTTTAGATTTTGGGAACATAATAAGGTGCTGAAGGAAAACGGGATTGACCGCAAAAAAATAACTCTTATTAAAAACGAATCGGAAATAAGACCTGATGACATATTGGTGTCATATAGCTATTACGGCCCTACACAATTATGCTTGGATCGAGTTCCCGATGCTGTTAGAGTCATCTGCCAGATACATTTTAACACCCAAAACGGAGAACTCGAGAAACGATTTTCTCCCCACGCGATGTATAATGAGGCCAATCTTAGAGAGTACAGCGGGATGTGGCGTCAAGATTTGCCGTGGTATGAAAACGAATTCATAACCATTCCCTTCGTATTCCAGGACAGGTTTAAGCGGATTAAGCCATTTAAAGATCGTGAGGTAAAGGCCGTTGGAGTTGGAACTATCACATACATNTANAACATAGCCGACTTCTATGGCGACCCATGTGCACAGCCTACGNGTCGTAACTGTCGTGAATTGGGTAAAGAAAGGCCGGATTTGATAGATTCCTTCAACTTCGACTATTTAGAAGACCAGCAGGGGAAAAAAGAAAAGCCGACGAATAATCCTATCGTTAGAACTTACTGTCGGCTTCATTCCAAATTCACAGGCGGCCATCAGAAGCAATATTTCAGTTTTAATATGGTCGATAAGTTCAACGACTATAAAATAGCTGTTGTCGGTGAGGAAATAATGGGCATACCCGGTATAGGATTTGTCGAANCGATGNCNTGCNGCTGCNCTTANATTGGCCAGACTATAGGGTATTATGAAGACTATGGGATGAAAGAAGGAGTCCATTATATCGGTTACGATGGATCAAAGGATGATCTAGAAGCAAAAATTGAATATTGGCAACGCCCTGAAAATCAAGAAAAGCTTGAAGAAATTGCCAATGCGGGTTACGAATTCGTCCATAATAATTTCAATAGTGAGATTGTCGCCAGGAATTTAACGGAAAAGTTGCTGTCAATCAAGAAATAATGAAAGTCTCAGTTCTCATCCCGGCTTATAACGTCGAGAAATACGTCGCTCAGTGTCTAGAGTCTGTGTGTAAACAGACGCATCACGACTTGCAGATCGTGGTAATTGACGACGGGTCAAAAGACTCTACTTTTGATATAATTTCTAAACCGGCGGAGAAAGACGGCAGGATTGAGGTAATATCCAGAGAGAATCGAGGAGTGGCGCAGACACGCAACGAGCTGTTGGATCGAGCCAAGGGCGATTTCGTGCTTTTCGTTGATTCCGACGACTGGATCGAACCGGATATGATTTCGACACTTATCAGTCTCTCCGAAGAATATTCGGTTGACCNAANGATGTGNCGGAGTGTTTCTTCCGATGCCAGGCGGAAGAAGCAAAATGAAAACGCGGGCGTCTGGGCAAAAGACGTATTCCTAAATAAATTTATGGAGCACAGAGAGCTAACAGGCTCTTTATGGAACAAATTAATCCGACGCACTCTTTTTGACGGAATAAGGTTTAACCCCGAAATAAGCTACGGTGAGGATGCTATGGTGATGTGGGATATACTAAACCGCATTGATAAAATGGCATATACCACCAAAGGATTTTATCATTATCGTATGAACGACACCAGCATCTCACATCAAGGGTTGTCTGAATCAAAGATGTCGGTAATCCGTGTGTGGGATTATATCAGCGATAGTGAATATACATCAAGGAATTATTTGACAAATAATGCAAAAGCTCGTTATGGCGCGGAGATTACGTTACTATTACTCGGCTCCATTAACGATGAGAACACCAAGCAATATAAAGATATGGTGAGAATTCTCAGAAACAAATTAAAGGAATTGTTCCCTTATGTCTGGAAATCGAAAAATCTCTCCCTTAAATTCAAACTCTTCTCATGTTTTTCTCTACTTGGCTGGCCTTTGCTGAAATACTCATCTCAAAAGATCAGATGACACATATTATAAAATATTTATGATCGCGTCTGGATATTATTACGATATATACCTGTTTATAGTTGCCATTTTGACCTTTATAGTGGCAAACCAGTATTATAACAGGAAATCCATAGCCTCTTATAGAGGCATACAGATCGATATTCGCGCTGTGATTTTATTTATCTGTTGCGCAGTGTTTATCGGATTTCGACCGACCTCCGGTTTTGGTGATACCTTTGTTTACTATCTTAATTATACCGCTAAGGAGGGCTTGCCCTATATTTATGATCCGAGGGTGTNGTCGTTCAAGATGCGATTTGGAACAACATATTTGATTGGTGGGCAAGCGAGAAGTTAGGTATTTCAAATTTCTTTTTCCTTGTAGCTCTCTTATATTTCGGGGGTTATTATTTGTCATGCCGGAAGCTGTTTAATCAAAATCAATATATAGCGTTCCTTGTGTTTTTGGGCTCGTTTTCGACATTTTCTTATGCGACAAATGGCATAAGGGCCGGTGCGGCTGCCGCGATTTTTCTTCTTGGCATATCATATTACAGAAAGCTGATTATTTGTATTCCTCTTGTGCTTATATCGTGGGGAATCCATCATTCCATGACTCTTCCGGTTACCGCGTTTGTCATCGCCTATTTTTATAGGAATTTGAAATTCTACTACTACATATGGGCTATCTGCGTATTCCTCTCGGCCGCGCATATAACCTATTTCCAAACTCTTTTCGCATCCATGGCCGAAGAGCAGGGAGACCTAAAGGGGGTCGGCTATCTCGTGACATCATCTTCTGAGGGATGGGGAGGGCAATCAGGATTCCGCTTTGACTTCGTCCTGTATTCAGCTATGCCTCTATTGGTAGGTTACTATGCGCTGTTCAAAAAGAAGTTAAAGTTAAGCGGCACTTATAAATTCTTATTAAGCCTATATATCATAGCAAATTCCGCNNGGATGCTTTGTATNTATACCNAATTTAATAACAGGATAGCTTATCTAAGTTGGTTTATGTTTCCGATTGTGTTAATTTATCCTTTCGTGAATGAGAATTGGGGTTCCACTAAACTGAAAACACTCTCTAAAGTGGTTCTTGCCAATCTGGCGTTTACGTTACTTATGCATATAATATATTATTAACTGGTTTACGTGGATTTCCGACATTTGATTTATGAAAACTTTAACTGTTTTTACGCCGGCATATAATAGGGCGCATACTATAGGACGCACTTATGAAAGTCTTCTCCGTCAGACATGTAAGGATTTTGAGTGGCTTGTGATTGATGACGGCTCTTCGGACAATACCAAGGAGTTGGTGGAGGGTTGGATAAAGGATAATAGAATTCCGATCAGGTACATATATCAGGAGAATCAGGGCATGCACGGGGCTCACAACACGGCCTATAAGAATATAAATACAGAACTGAACACATGTATTGACTCTGATGATTTTATGCNCGATGATGCGGTGNAGTNAATAATCAGNTTCTGGAGNCAATTCGGGTCGGAAGAAGTTGCCGGCATGGTTGGCTTGGATCAGNACTCAAATGGAGAAATAATTGGAGATAAGTTNGCGAGCTCCCGTACCANGATGTGGAATTTTAATAAATCTGGAGGTAAAGGAGATAAAAAAATCGTTTACCGAACAGAAATTATAAAGAAATATCCTCCGTATCCAATCTTTGATGGAGAGCGTTACGTAAGTCTTGCTTCTCTATATTTTATGATTGATCAAGACTATGAGTTGCTTACTATTAACAAGCCACTCGTAACCGTCGAGTATCAAATTGATGGTTCGAGTTACAATATGNACAGAAATTATGTTAAGNATCCAANAGGATTNGTGTATGACAGNAANCTTGTCCTNTCAACGANANCTGATTTTANGANAAGGNNAAAGTNTTGTANTCATTATGTGGCTGACAAGATTCTTGCCGGACAATCAAAGTCTATTATTTCCGATTCACCTTGTAAACTGACAACGCTTCTAACTCTGCCAGTTGGTATAGCGTGGTATCTAATGATTGTCAAGAACTACAAAACCGGCAAAAAAATTAAGATATAATCCTATGAAGACTGTCGTTATCAAGCAACTCCCAGTCGAAAGCTTCAGCTATTTCCAGTGGTTCTTGTTAGGATTGTATATGCTTAGAGATCAGGGAAAGATTAAATTGGACTTTAGAATATCGCTTATTGATAAGGTTTGTCTTTTTTTGTTTGATAGCAAATGGGTTGCAGGTGTCGTAAGAAGGATTGTTAATTTAAAGAAGCGGAATATAAGGTATAATCTCCTCGGGGAAGTGATAGAGAATGGTAAAAGGGCAACATTTGTTATTGATAGCAAAGATTCGCCTTTCATGTTTACATTGACTGACTTGGAGAATTGCGACGTGTATATCAAAAATCAATGTCCGATTCAATTCAATTATGATGGGTTTGAAATCGCGAAAGGAGTAATCATACCTTGGCAAGATATAAATTTCGACACTAACGACGGTAAGTATGAATATGTTGCGCGAAAAGTAACTGACAGAATCTTCGATTTACGCGATAAGATCTACCCCGGAATGGTAGGCCCCAGGAGAATGGGGTGGTCGCTGAGACCAAGACGATTGTACAAAGAATACAAGACTAAATTCTCCTCATATTCAGGAAAAAGAAGGAAACTAACAGCATATTTTGGTAGCGCTAAGTATCCAAAATCAAATGAACGACTGGAATCCTATGATTTTGATTGGGAAGCTGATCTTATGTCGTACCTGGTAGGGCACTCTCATCCTAACGAAAAGAGAATGACCGCAACCGAGATACTACATAATCTCGGTGAAGAATATGAGGGTCGACTTATTCAAGATAAGAACGGTGCGATACATAAAAATCTTATTATTCCCCTTGAAAAATTCGGAGAATATATTTCGCACTTTCAATACAACTTGAATATCTCCGGATTTAGACTAAGCATTCCTAATCGATTTGTCGAAAGCTTTATGGTTGGTACTGGAATAGTCACAGACAAGTTAAGCGTCAAATGGTTCTTGCCGTTTGGCAAAGAGGTTATAGAAACCTCAAGAATGGGGTATGAAAAAGATGAAAATGTCGATTGGGAAAAATTCAATTCCGACATAATGAACTTACCCGATTTGGATGAAAATTATGTGAAAGAAAATTTTATGGAGAAATGGTCTCCGGAAAGATTTTCTGAATACGTGATTAATACCGCTTTAAACTCAATACAATGAGAATCCTGCATGTAATCACATCCCTGCGTACGGGCGGGGCGGAGAAGCTAATGGTGGATCTTTTGCCGAGGCTCCGCGATGCCGGGCACGATGTGGAGTTGTGCCTGTTTGACGGAGTGGACACGCCCTTCAAACGGGATTTGGCTTCAAGCGGCATCATGATTCGCGAGTTCGGTCGCGATCGCTCCGTCTACCATCCCGCCAATCTGATAAAGCTGAGAAAACTTGTCAAGAGGGGAGGATATGACGTGATTCACACCCATAACACCGCGCCCCAAATATTCGCAGCGATCGCCGGTATCGCTGCCGGCGCACATATAGTGACCACCGAGCACAACACCAACAACCGGCGCAGGGCATGGAGAGGATATGCGGCAGTCGACCGCTGGATGTACAATCGTTACGATAAAATCATCTGCATTTCCCGAAAAGCGGAGGATAATCTTCGCCGATACCTTGTCCACTGCAAGTCAGAGATCTGCACCATTGACAATGGGGTCGACATTTCGGCATACGCCGCAGCTGCCCAGTCGCCCGAATTGGAGCGGATCGCACCCTCAAGCCGTAAGATAATCATGGTTGCGGGCTTTAGGGAACAGAAAGATCAAGACACCTTAATCAAAGCCTTAAGGCATTTGCCCGACGGTTTTCACCTTTTCCTCGTTGGCGACGGGCCGCGCAGGGATCAGCTGAGGCAATTATGCGAGGCCGAGTCAGTTATCAATCGCGTCCACTTCCTGGGCATTCGCACTGATGTGGCCAATCTTCTGCAAGCGGCCGACTTTGTCGTGATGTCATCACACTACGAAGGTCTCTCCCTCTCTTCGGTCGAGGGAATGAGTGCGGGAAAGCCATTCCTCGCCTCCGACGTTGACGGCTTGCGCGAGGTTGTACAGGGCGCCGGAATCCTTTTCCCGCACTCTGATTCAGAAGCTCTTGCCAGAGAGATTCTTAAGCTTGACGGATCCCCTGAGCTCTATAGCGCCGTGGCCGCGGCTTGCCGTGAACGCGCACGGCAGTTCGATATCTCAAACATGGTTGAGGGATACCAGAAGATTTACGAGTCGCTATGAGAAAGTCTACTAAGATTATCCGCGCGTGCACCGTCGCACAGTCGACATCATTCTTCGTCGGGATGATACCCGATCTGCGCGAGATGGGATATGAGGTTATCGCCGTGTCGTCCGACGGTCCTGAATTGCAAGAGGTTAGAGAAGCCGGCGGCCGGGTGGTGACCGTCGAGATGGAGCGCCACATTTCGCCGCTGAAAGATTTGAGGAGCCTTTGGCGCATGGTTAAGGTGTTCCGCAAGGAGAAGCCGCGGATGGTTCACTCGATGACCCCCAAAGCCGGGCTCATATGCATGCTCGCCGGATGGCTGACCCGCGTGCCGCTGAGGGTCCATATGTTCACGGGATTGGTCTTCCCGACGTCCCGGGGATTGAAACGTAAAATCCTCATGGCGACCGATTGGCTTACCTGCGCCTGCGCCACCCATGTTCTTCCCGAGGGAGAAGGCGTGAGGAAAGACCTTCTCGAAAACGGAATAACGCGGAAGCCCATTAAAGTTCTCGGATACGGTAACTGCCGGGGCATAGACCTGAAACGTTTTGACCGCACGCCTGAGGTAATGACCGAAGCCGCCGCTCTCCGCCGTGACGACAAATTCAACTTTATAGCCATAGGTAGGCTTGTCGGAGACAAGGGCATCAATGAACTCGTGGAGGGTTTCTGCCGATTGAATAGCGAGCTGCCCGACACGCGTCTGCTCCTCGTGGGCGCCTATGAGCCCGATCTCGACCCCATAAGCCCATCAACTATCGAGCTGATCGAGCATTCACCGGCCATCGAGGCCGTGGGGGTTAAGAGCGATGTCCGCCCATGGCTTGCCGCGTCCGACTGCGCCGTCCTGGCGAGCTACCGCGAAGGCTTTCCCAACGTCGTTATCGAGGCGGGCGCGATGGGCCTGCCGCAGATAGTGACCGACATCAACGGCGCCAACGAGATAATCGTCGACGGGCAGAACGGCATAATCATCCCCTCGAAAGACGTCGACGCTCTCCACGCCGCAATGAAGCGAATGGCTACGGATAAGACCATTCGCAACTCCATGGCCTCAAACGCCCGCCCGCTCATCGCCGCCCGCTACGAGCAGTCCTACGTGCGCCGTTGCCTTTACGACTTCTATAACGAAACGCTCAATAAATGAAACTATATAAGAACTATTTCAAGCGCGTCGTCGATGTGGTGGCGTCGGGGGGCGCATTGTTGGTGCTGTCCGTGCCTTTGGCGGCTGTCACGCTCTGGCTCCACTTCGCCAACAAGGGCGCGGGAGCATTCTTCTTTCAGGAACGTCCAGGCAAGAACGGGAAGATTTTCAAGGTCGTGAAGTTCAAGACAATGACCGACGAGCGCGACTCTGACGGTAACCTGCTGCCCGACGAGGCGCGTCTGACGAAGGTGGGCCGCTTCGTGCGCTCCACTTCCGTCGATGAGCTGCCTCAGCTTTGGAACGTGCTGAAGGGCGACATGTCGCTTATCGGCCCCCGCCCTCTCCTGGCAAAGTATCTGCCCCTCTACTCTCCCGAGCAAGCGCGACGACATGAAGTGCGCCCCGGAATCACCGGGTGGGCGCAGTGCCACGGCCGCAATGCCATAAGCTGGCAAAAGAAATTCGAGTTGGACGTCTGGTACGTCGACAACATATCGTTCATCACCGATTGCAAAATTTTGGCAACCACGATAAAGAAAGTGCTCGGCCGCGAGGACATCAGCTCCGCGACATCCGTCACTATGGAACCGTTCAATGGCAACAATTAATCTTTTCGGTGCCAGCGGGCATGCTAAAGTGATAATAGATATTATCACGGCTCAGGGCGATACGGCGGGAGTTCTTTACGATGATAATCCGCAATATGAGGAAGTACGAGGCCACGGCGTACATAAGGCTTGCGACATTCTTGTGGAGGGCCCGTTGATTATCAGTATAGGCTCAAGTCGCGCGAGAAAAATCATATCCCAAAGGTATCAAATCCGATATGCTAAAGCAATACACCCTTCGGCAATAGTATCCAAATCAGCTGAGATCGGAGAGGGAACCGTGGTAATGCCCGGAGCGGTCATTAATGCGGATGTAATGGTGGGCAAGCACTGCATCATTAACACCAAAGCCTCAGTCGACCATGATTGTCGGATCGGCGACTTTGTGCACATTGCTCCTGGATGCACACTGAGCGGCAACATTGAGGTTGGGGAGTGCAGTTGGATTGGCGTGGGGACATGTGTGAAGCAGGGAGTCAGGATAGGCAGTAACTGCATGATAGGTGCAGGATCGGTCGTGGTAAAAGATATTCCCGATAATGTTGTCGCTTACGGCAATCCTTGCAGGGTCATTAGAAAAAACAATTGAATTATATAATATATAATATATGAAAAGAGAGAGGATATTGCTATGCCTGGCGCACATGAGCGGCAGGGAGCAGGATTATATCAAAGAGGCGTTCGACCAGAACTGGGTCGTGCCCCTGGGCCCCAACGTCAACGGCTTCGAGAAGGATCTNGAGGCGTTTGTCAACGGGNGGGAGGGNGCCGCGCCGCTCGACAAGAAGGTGGTGGCGCTGTCGGCAGGCACGGCGGCGGTCCATCTGGCGCTCGTGGCCTGCGGCGTCGGCCCGGGCGACGAGGTCATCGTGCAGTCGTTCACGTTCTGCGCCTCGGCCCACCCGGTGACCTACGTGGGCGCCACGCCCGTGTTCGTCGACTCCGAGCCCGAGTCGTGGAACATCGACCCCGGGCTCCTCGAAGAGGCCATCCGAGACCGCGTGGCAAAGACCGGGCGCAAGCCCAAGGCCATAATCCCCGTGGCGCTCTACGGCATGCCCTACCGCATAGACCGGATAATGGAGATAGCCGACCGGTACGGCATCCCCGTCATCGAGGACGCAGCCGAGGGGTTCGGCTCGCGATTCTC
>WFLX010039140.1_pt1 | contig 22072 bp, 24 predicted proteins | sample 4967041 | NCBI WGS metagenome assembly WFLX01 (sample SAMN12857096, study PRJNA449069) | gut metagenome | isolation source: stool from male and female vole | host: Microtus ochrogaster | place: USA:Florida | collected 2017
GGTGGGTTCACGCGGCATCCGCGCCAACGCCATCGCCCCCGGCTTTATCGAAACAGCCATGACCGCTGCCCTTCCTGAGGATATCCGCGAGGAGTGGGTTAAGAAAATACCCCTGCGCCGCGGTGGCAAAACCGAGGATATCGCCGATGTGGCTACATTCCTCGCCTCAGATATGTCGAGCTACGTCACCGGCCAGGTTATCCAGGTGGACGGTGGCATGAACATGTGATTCATCACCTGCATCAACCTATATTTTCAGGAGTCGTTCCTGTCGCTTTATTGCGGCGGGAACGCTTTTTTTGCAAAAACGGGGATTTTTGATTAACTTTGAACGATTTTATATATCGATTAAAGTTATGTTGAGCTACAACACCCAGCAAAAAAGACTCATCTTACCGGAATACGGACGAAATATACAGCGGATGGTGGACCACTGTCTCACCATAGCCGACCGCGAGGAGCGCACCCGTTGCGCCTATACTATCGTGGCTTCAATGGCCAATCTTTTCCCCGCGCTGCGCGACAACCCCGAAAACCGCCATAAGCTTTGGGACCATCTGGCCATAATGTCGGATTTCAAGCTCGACATCGACTATCCTTGTGAGGTGATTCAGGCGGAGAACCTCGCCACTGCTCCCGACAAGGTTCCCTATTCGGTGCAGACCATCCGTCAGCGCCACTACGGCAAATCGCTCGAGCGGCTCGTGGAGTCGGCTGTGAGAATGGAGGACGGCGACGAGAAAACCGAGCTGATAAGGCTTATAGCCAACCACATGAAGAAGCTCATGCTGGCTGTGAACAAGGACGGTGTGGATGATGCCAAGGTGTTCAAGGACCTTGCAGAGATGTCGCACGGCATGATTCGCATAGACCCTGCCGAGATGAAACTCCACGAGTTTAAGGCCGCTCCCGCTCCCACCAACGGCAAGAAAAAGCGCAAGAAATGAGCGTAGACACCGTTTTTCCCAAGAAAGAAGAGCTCGTATATGCGGGCCGCCTGCTGAAACCCCACGGCATAAAGGGTGAGATTTCGGCAGGGGTGGATATCGACGACCTCGACCTGAAGGATGTGAAGTGTATCATCGTGGAGGTTGAGGGGATACCGGTGCCGTTTTTCCCGGCGGCCGTGCGCCCCAGAAACCATGCGAGCGTGCTTCTCACACTCGACGGTATCACCGATGAGCGCGAGGCNGCGGAACTCTGCAACAAAGACTTCTTCATCCTGCCCCAGGATGCCCCTGAGGGGTATGACGAGGCCGACGGCGAGGGATTTTATGCCGCCGACCTCATAGGCTTCGAGGCCAGTGATGCCGAGGGGCAGCCGATGGGACGGATTGCCGACATAGACGACACCACGGCCAATGTGCTCTTCATCCTGGAGACTCCCGCCGGAGGAACGCTCTATGTGCCTGTGGCCGATGAATTTATTATAGACATAGACCCTGAATCGAAACATATCACGCTTGACCCTCCCGAAGGGATAAGCGACCTAAACAACTGACCGCTATGGAATTTGACGAAAATAAAGCTATCGCCTTCATGCGAGCCAACTCGGGGATAGATGCCTCGGGCTACGATGATGACCAGCTGCTCAACATCATAGACATAATATGGGATTTCTATGAGGAGAACGGACTGCTCGATATAGACGCCGACGAGGAGATGGACGACGAGGAGGATATACTCGACGACCTCGTGGCCTATGCAGGCCGGATGCTCAAGAAAGACAAGCAGGCCAAGGTGGCTGCTGACGACATACGCCCACTCATAGAGGCTGAAATAGCTTACGAACAGACACTCGAACCCTCCTGAGCGCCATGGCACGCAAATCTCTCTTTCGCAAGCTTATGATAGCCGCCGCTACTGTGGTGGCCGCTCTGGTGATGTGTCCCGACATATCGGCCCAGAAGAAGCCAAAGGGTTACACCGACCCCTACAAAGGCTACTCTGAGGAGATATTCATGGACATGGATTTCGAGCCCAATNTGGCTACTCCTCTGGTACCGCTCAAGGTGAAGGAAGCTGTGGCCAAGAGGGTGAGAGCCACTGCCGAATCGCTGCGCCGCAAGGCAACCGTTGACCTGATGCGCGATGACGAGGTGATAGTGGTGACCATCCCTACCGACCATCTCTTCATGCCCAACGACACCCTGCTCTCGGCCGATGCAGAGGGNGCTCTCGCTCCCCTGCCTGAGGTGATGAAGGACCCGATGATGTATAAGGTGGTGCTGGCTATGCACACCGACGATACGGGCTCAGAGCTCTATCGCGACGAACTATCGTCGGCAAGACTCAACTCGGTCTACGANTGGTTTATGACCCGCATGGACAACGGTCAGCTCAGCGAGCAGCTGATCATAATCCCCTTCTCTATGGCCGGATTCATGCCGCTCGTGGACAACGACACGCGCGCTCACCGCAGCGAGAACCGGAGGCTGGAAGTGTATCTGGTGCCTGGGCCGAAGCTGATTGACCTGGCGTGGAGCGAAGTTAAGTGATGAGTGATGAGTGATAAGTGATGAGTATTTATCTAATCAATAAATAAAACTAAAACAAAAACAATAATACGATATAAGACTTATGGCTAAGGAACTTAAAGACCTGACCAAAAGGGCCGACAACTACTCACAGTGGTATAACGAACTGGTGGTGAAAGCCGACCTCGCCGAGCAGTCGGCAGTGAGAGGATGTATGGTAATCAAGCCCTACGGCTATGCCATCTGGGAAAAGATGCAGCGCGAGCTTGACCGCATGTTTAAGGAAACCGGTGTGCAGAACGCCTATTTCCCCCTTCTCATACCCAAATCATTCCTTTGCAGGGAAGCCGAGCATGTGGAAGGCTTCGCCAAGGAGTGTGCGGTGGTGACCCACTACCGCCTGAAAAACGACCCCAACGGCAACGGTGTGGTCGTTGACCCCGAAGCACGCCTGGAGGAGGAGCTGATAGTGCGCCCCACCTCAGAGACTATCATCTGGGGCACATACCACAACTGGATTCACAGCTACCGCGACCTGCCTATACTCGTCAACCAGTGGGCCAATGTAATGCGCTGGGAGATGCGCACCCGCATGTTTCTCCGCACAGCCGAATTCCTCTGGCAGGAGGGCCACTGCGCCCACGCTACCGCCGAGGAGTCGGAGGCACGCACNGTGCAGATGATCAACCTCTACGCCGANTTCGCCGAGAANTATATGGCNATGCCGGTAATCAAGGGCGTGAAGTCGGCCAACGAGCGTTTTGCCGGCGCAGTCAACACCTACACCATCGAGGCCATGATGCAGGACGGCAAGGCTCTGCAGAGCGGCACNTCGCACAACCTGGGCCAGAACTTCGCCAAGGCATTTGACGTGACCTTCGTGAACAAAGACAACAAGCCCGAATATGTGTGGGCCAACTCGTGGGGTGTGTCCACCCGACTGATGGGTGCGCTCATCATGAGCCACTCNGACGACAACGGTCTCGTGCTTCCTCCCCATCTCGCTCCCATACAGGTGGTAATCATACCTATATATAAGAACAACGAGCAGCGCGACGAGATAACCCGCCACGTGGAGCCCCTGCTGGTACAGCTCAAGGAGATGGGCATAAGCGTGAAATATGACGACGCCGACAACCGTCGCCCCGGCTTCAAGTTTGCCGACTACGAGCTCAAGGGTGTGCCCGTGCGCCTGGCTCTCGGCATGCGCGACATAGAGAACGGCACCGTAGAGGTGATGCGCCGCGACACTCTCGAAAAGTCGGAGCAGAAGCTCGAAGGAATCGCAGCCTATGTGCGTGACCTGCTCGAGGAGATNCAGACCAATATCTATCGCAAGGCTCTGAAGCACCGCGAAGAGATGACCCGCACGGTGGAGACCTACGANGAATTTAAGGAAGAGATAGAGAAGGGCGGATTCATACTCGCCCACTGGGACGGCACTCCCGAGACCGAGGAGCTCATCAAGAACGAGACCAAGGCCACTATCCGCTGCATACCTCTGGAGGGCGACAAGACTCCCGGCAAGTGTATGGTCACCGGCAAGCCTTCGGCCCAGCGTGTGCTCTTCGCCCGCAACTATTGATTAACCCCGCTAACGATTGAGATNGTGAGCGCAACGCCTCCGGTAATAGCCATAGTGGTGCCCTGCTTCAACGAGGAGCAGGCGCTCCCTGTGACTGCGCGCACGCTGCTGGAGGTGATNGACCGCATGGCAGCCGANGGTATCGCGTCGCCCGAAAGCTATATAATATGCGTGGACGACGGTAGCCGCGACCTCACATGGCAGACTATCCGTAAGCTCCACGAGGAAGACCCGAGGGTGAGGGGCATAGCCCTCGCCCACAACCGGGGNCATCAGTATGCTCTGCTTGCAGGGCTGATGGAAGCCGAGGGAGAGTGTGANGCGGCGGTGTCAATCGACGCCGACCTGCAGGATGACCCCGAAGCGATACCTGAGATGGTGAAGCAGTTCAATGCCGGAGCGGAGATAGTGTATGGTGTGCGCCGCAGCCGCGACACCGACACATGGTTCAAGCGCACCACGGCGAGAGGATTCTACCGCTTCCAGAAGACGATGGGGCTCGACACGGTGTATGACCACGCCGACTATCGCCTGATGAGCGACCGCGCCCTGCGTCTGCTGGCCGACTACGGCGAGAGCAACCTCTTTATCCGCGGCATCATACCGCANCTCGGGCTCACTACAGCCATAGTGACCTACGACCGCCACAAGCGCATAGCCGGAGAGTCGAAATATCCGCTCGGGAAGATGATAAGCTTCTCGGTGGACGGCATCACGTCGTTCTCGGCCCGACCGCTNAAGATGATTTTCTTCGTGGGGCTCGGACTGCTGATTGCTGATATCGGCATGGCTCTCTATGTGCTCGGCTCTTATCTGAGTGGCCACACGGTGGCCGGATGGACGTCGCTGATGCTCTCGGTGTGGTTTCTCGGCAGCCTCATACTCATAGCCCTTGGGATAGTGGGAGTATATGTGGGCAAGATATTCACCGAGGTGAAACATCGGCCGCGCTACGCTGTGAGAGAACGGTTAACCTAATCACAATTATCATAAACCTAACTCTTTGAGACATGGACAACAAGACACTCATATCACGCCTCTCGATGGAGAGCGGACGAAGCACCGGAGAAGTGGCCGGGCGGATAGAGGCCATAGTGAAGACCCTCGGCGAACTGTGCGCGGGGCTCGATGCGGTGGCTGTGCCCGGATTCGGCACATTCCAGCCGGTGAAGACCGACGAACGGGTGGTGGCCGGCGCCGACGGAAGCCGCACGCTTCTGCCTCCGGCAATAAATGTGGAATTCAAGTCGAGCGTGCTGCTCCGTAAATCTTTAAGCTGACACCGCCATGAATGAGAAGATACCTCTGAAGAAATTTGCCGAAAAGGTAGCCCTGACCGCTCATATCACCACAGATGAGGCCGAGGCCGACATAAAGAGCCTCTTCGCGCTCGTGGCCGAAGAGCTCCGCACCGGTCAGCCAGTGAAAATCAAGGGACTGGGTGAGTTCAAGCTGTCATCCGACCCTCACGACCCGGTGGTGTTCATCCCCGACGGGGAGTGGGCGGCTGAGGTCAACGCTCCCTTCGCTATGTTTGAGCCGGTGGCTGTAAATCCGGCCGTTTCTACCGAAGAGCTGGAGGCAATCAATGCCCCTGAAGAGGAAGAGAAGAGCGGAGGAGAGGATGAGGTCGTAGCTGTGGCCGAAGAGACTGTGGTTGCTGCCCCTGAGGAGCCTACGCACGCTGAGATTCTCCGCCCCGAGGCAACCGCCGCTCCTGCACCGGCTCCCGAGCCTGTGAAAGTGGCTGAAGTAGCCAAGGAAGCCGTTGAGATGCCCNNAGCTAAGCCTGAGCCGGCTCCGGTGCCTGCGGTTGCCCCCGCTCCTGCTCCGCAAGCTGCTCCGAAGCCTGAGGTGAAGCTTGCTCCCTGGCCTGAAGAGGAGTATGACGACGAGGAGGAGAGAGAAGAGAGAGAGGAAGGAGAGAGAGCGGTCGCTGAGCCNTCGAAATCGGGCTTCGGCCGCGGTTTTCTCGTGGGACTTATTATCGGTCTGGCTATCGGTGCACTGGCTTTGTGTGCCTACGTGATATACTACGTGAACGCCGACACNCCCCGACCNTCGCTTGAGACNGAACTCACTGTCACNGANCCGCTGTTTGCTGACTGAACACACCGGCTATGCAATTTTACAGCACCAATCATAAGGCTCCCAAGGTGTCGCTGCGCGAAGCGGTGGCGGCGGGATTGGCACCCGACGGCGGACTCTATATGCCCGACGCCATAATCCCCTTGCCGCTCCCCTTCTTCAGAAACATCTCGGATATGCCGCCCAAAGATATAGCCTACGTGGTGGCCAACACGCTGCTTGGCGAGGATCTCGACCCGGAGACAGTGAAAGAGACCGTGAATGAGGCTCTATCGTTTGAGATGCCTTTCAAACGGATTGACCCCGAAGCAAGGATTTCCACCCTCGAACTGTTTCATGGCCCGACTATGTCGGTGAAGGATATCGGCGCACGCTCTATGGCTTGCCTGCTGCGGAGGCTCCGCGGCAGCAATCCTGCGCCGCTCCACATACTGGCAGCTACGTCGGGAGACGCCGGAAGCGCTGTAGCCTCGGCATTCCACAACATGGAAAACCTCAAGGTTACCATCCTTTACCCGAAGGGACGGCTCACCCCGGTGCAGAGAGAGCAGTTCACCACTCTCGGAGGCAATGTGAGCTCAATAGAGGTGAGAGGCTCTTTCGACGACTGCCAGGCGCTGGTGAAGACNGCCTCCATTGACCCCGACTTAAAGGACAGCCTGAGAGTAATCACAGCCAACTCTATCAATGTAGGACGGTTTCTGCCGCAGATGTTTCACTTCTTCAACGCTTACGCGAGGATGGTNGAAGCGGGGGCCGACCCGGCCAACATAGTNATCGCCGTGCCTTCGGGCAATCTGGGCAACCTTGCCGCCGGACTGCTGGCCAAGCGGATGGGGCTCCCGGTGAAGCGGTTTATAGCCGCAACCAACGCCAACGACGCTTTCGCANGATATATGGCTACCGGCAACTTCGAACCGCAACCGACAGTGAAGACTCATGCCAACGCCATGGATACCGGCTCGCCCATCAATCTTCCGCGCGTAATGGCTCTCTACGACGGCAATCTCGAAGCCCTGCGCAAGGACCTCCAGACGGTGTCGCTCTCCGACGACCAGATAATAGAGGCTATCAGGGAGCTCAATGACAGCTACGGCTATGTGGCCGATCCGCATGGTGCGTGCGCTTATGCGGCACTGAAACAGTGTCTGGCTCCCGGCGAAGATGGGCTATTCCTCTCAACGGCGCATCCTGCGAAGTGTCCGGAAGTGATGACCGAGGCTCTCGGGCATGAGATACCGGGCTCAAAGCATACCTCGGCCCACAATGCCGGCAAACCGTCATTTACCTCAGCACCGATATTTCAATCAATCAAACATATACTAAAAACTATATAAGTATGGCAAACAAACGCGACCTCAAGAAACAGATCCGCTATATATGCGGCGACCTCGCTGCAGAGTGTAGCTTCGCAGCCGAGTTTATCGACGGCATCGACAAGGCTAAAATCAACGACACCATTGTGAAAATCGCCGCCCTCCAGACCGAAGCTCTCTCGAAGGCCACATTTGGCTTCGACAAGACTCCCGCCGACTTCGAGAGCAAGGCTGCCTACCGCAAGGCNCTCCACGCCTACAACGCTGCCGCTTTCGGCAAACTCCGCAACGAGTTCAACAGCCGCGTGGAAGAGATAGTGAAGGATATGAACTCCGCACTCCCCTCCCATAAGTAATTAGCAATCAAGAATTAGGAATTAGCAATTAGAAATTGGAAATTAGTAATTGGGAAATGCTAATTGCTAATTACTAATTGCTAATTGAAGATTAGGATTAAGTAGGAATGAGTCTTAGCGGCTGGATTCTGCGGATGGCCGGATGGAAGGTGAACATCACCGTGCCCGACTATCCGAAGTGTATCATCTGTGTGGCTCCCCACACCTCTAACTGGGACTTCATACTCGGAAAACTTGCCTATGCGTCCGTGGGGCGCAAGGCAGGCTTTCTGATGAAGGAGGCTTGGTTTTTCTTTCCGCTCGGGTGCTTTTTCCGCGCNATAGGCGGAATACCTGTGCCCAAGAAGAGAGGATCGTCGCTGGTGGAGGAGTTAGTGGCAAAATTCAATGCGTCGCCCCGCATGGTGCTGGCCATCACTCCCGAAGGCACACGGAGCCGCACCTCGTCGTGGCGTCACGGCTTCCTGTATATTGCCCTGGAGGCCAATGTGCCGATAGTGTTGGGGGCCTTGGATTTCGCCACCAAGGAGATATCTATCACAGAGGAGTTCATACCCTCCGGCGATATAGAGGAGGATATGAGGGAGATAAAGAAGTATTACAGCAAGTTTACGGGCAAATATCCCGAGAAATTCACCACCGAGTGATGGCAGAGAGAAACCTGAAGATAGCACTGATAGCCCACGACATAGTGTTTGGCTCTCCTTCGGCCAATATAGAGGCTTTGGGCAAACGGCTCAAGGAGATAGACAGTGACACGGACCTTGTGGTAGTGCCGGAGATGTTTTCCACCGGCTATATCACCGACCGCGAGGCACTTCGTGCCATGGCCGAGGAGCCTGAAGGAGAGGCTCTGAGAGCTGTTAAGAGTTGGAGCCGCCACTATGGGTTTGCCATCGCCGGAGCATATCTCGCTCGGGATGGTGAGCGGGTGGTGAACCGCGGATTTTTCGTGACACCNTCGGGCGAGACATATTTTTATGACAAGCACCATCTCTTCAGGGCAGGCGGAGAGCATGAGCTGATAGAGCGTGGCGAGAAGCCGTCGCCGGTGATTGACTTCCGCACATGGCGGATNAAAATGGCGGTGTGCTATGACATCCGTTTCCCGGTGTGGAACCGTAACCGCAATCTGGAATATGACCTGCTCATAGTGCCGGCCAACTGGGCGCATACGCGCGAATATGCGTGGCGCCACATGCTGATAGCCCGCGCGATAGAAAACCAGGTGTATGTGGCGGGCTGCAACCGCTCNGGGGAGGATGCCTACGGGGTGTATGAACGCGACGACTCGTTTGTGTTCAACCACTGGGGGAAGGATATCAGCGAACGCACCGGCNCCGGGATAGTCTACGCTATGCTCGAGGCCGACAAGCTNACNCGCGACCGGGAGCGGTTCTCGCCCTGGAAAGATGCCGACGAATTCAGCCTTGAGCTGACAGAAGAGTGAGCAGCTGAGGGAGAAGAGGNNCTACTCCGTCATTCACAATCTCCCTACGCACCGGATGCAAGCTCTCAGGAGTGAAAGCGTCCTGAGCTTCAATACGCGCCCTGACCGATTCGGCCGGGGCGTTGTCTCTCTGCATGGCCCTGAGCAGACGGAGCTCCATAGGTGCGACGACCTCCCACACTTCGGAGACCATGCGGTCGATGCCGCTCTGATAGAGTATGGCGGTTTCCACAAATGCCACATCACGCGATGAAGCCCAGGAAGAGATGTCGGCCCTGACGGCTCCGTGGACTATAGAGTTGAGGCGACAGAGAGCATCGGCATCTGAAAAGACCACCTTTGCGAGACGGGGACGGTCGATAGAGTCGCCAACCACAGCTTCAGAGCAAACTTCGGCGGCGATGCGGGCACGGATAGACGGGTCNGCATCCATTATGGCTTTGGCGCGCGAATCGCAGTCGTAGACCTCATAGCCAAGTGTGCGAAGCATCCGGGCCACAACACTNTTGCCGCTGCCGATTCCTCCAGTGAGGGCGATAAGTCTCATNATGAAATCANTGTTTTTTCTCGATGATAAACTCCACGCTGTCGGGCGACACGGTGACATTGTGGCAGATATCGGGCATCTGGGAGAGGATTACGCGGGTGCGCGATTTCTGCGGGTCGACATCCTGGTAGTCGACAAATGCCTTGACGGGGAGGTCTTCATTGTAGGCGCTCATNGGNACGAGGTANGTGACCTCAACCTGCGAGGGGAAGGTGAAGAGGCGTGTGCCGGCTGGGAGACCTGTGACATCGACCTTCACNGTGCGACGNCGCGAGATAAGGGGTTCTACCGGCACGGTGACGATAACCCTGTCGGGGATAATACGGAATCCGGGGATGGGCTTGATGCGCACGTCGATNCGGGCTGTATCCTTTAGGCCATTGCGGATAATCTGCTCTGTCTCCACATGGTCGAGNGAGCGGGGAATACCATTGACGGAATAAATCTTAACGGAGTCGACGTTGGATTTCAGAGGTCCGGAGATGAGATACTGGAGATCGGGGTGTACCTCGGCGTTGATGCGCACAGGCACCTCACGGCCGGGAGCCGAAGTAAACTCCATCCTCACGGAGTCGGGTCTTACGGACATAATCGAAACACCCTGACCGAAGTAGTCGCGCAGACGTCCATCTATCTTCTGGCGCGACAAGGCGAANACATTGCCATCCACNACATTTTCGGCAAACTTGACTTTCATCACCGGCATGCGGCCCCATGTGAAGCGGAGGAACTGGGAGCCCTTGCCCTGGACAAGGACACTGAAGCCCGAGGGCATCTGNCCGATGAGGGTAACNCTGTCGGGCATCTCCTCAAGCTCAACCGGCACATCGTAGTCTTTCTGCACCTCNGAATCGAGCGACAGCACGAACCAGAAGACGAAAGCCACACAGACAAACAGAAGATAGAGCATCACATCGCGGCCGCGCGACGAACGGGCCGCGCGNAGCAGAGCTATCCTATATTTNCGAATGTCGCGGATGAGAGCCATCTATTTGCAGTGGAATAAGGATGGNTTAAAGTAAAAAAAGCGGGTCACTACCCTGTGAGAAACCCGCAATCATTTAACCATGAAAAAAATTAAAGTTCGTAAAGTTTTTTATTTGCTCTCTTCCACTTTAGCTGAGGGATCTTGCTGCACATCGGCTGCAGAGGGATATACGGAGCCTTTGTCGACGGTGATAACGACACCGCTGGCTATTTCGAGCGAAACGGTGGTGTCGCGCAGACGACGGACCTTGCCATAGATGCCACCGGCGGTGACAACATTGTCGCCCACTTCGATGCCTTCACGGAATTTCTTGATTTCCTTCTGTTTCTTCTGCTGGGGGCGAATCATGAAGAAGTAGAAGATGGCTATGAGGAGCACAATCATGATGAGGTTCATGGCACCTGCGCCCTGACCTGTGGCTTCCTGAAGGGTGATGAGATTGTTGATCATATCTGGTGATTGAAAAATTTTTATTGGCAAAGATAACTCTTTTTGGCGAGAGAATCAGCTAAAATGTCACTCTTTTGTAAGTTTTCCCTCTTCTTTGAGGTAATTTATTACAGAATAGAGGATGCCGTTGACAAAAGCGCCGCTGCGGGGAGTGCTGTAGGAGTTGGCTATCTCTATATATTCGTTGAGAGTTACAGGAATCGGAATCTGGGGATAATTGAGCATCTCGGCGATGGCTGTGGTCATTATGACGATATCCATGAAGGCGAGGCGTTCGGGATCCCACTGCGAGGAGTTGATAAACTTGTCGATGTAGGAGCGATACTCGTCGAAATGAGTGATGGTGTCGAGAAACAGGTCGGCTCCGAAGCGTGCGTCCTCATCATCCTTGTATTTGGGGAGGAGGGAGATTTCGGCCTTGTCGGAGGAGGCGATACGCTTTATGGTCTTGAGGACGAAGGTGCCCATGATGTCGAGGTCGTCGTTCCAGTAGACAGACTTCGATTCGAGAACTTCGGCGAGGTCGTCGGAGGGTAGGATGATGGTGCGGAACACCGTGCGCCAGAAGTCGCAGTCGGCCTGACGGTCGACCTTGGGAGCTGCCATATATTCGGCATAGACCTCCGACGACATGATGAGGTCGAGCAGACGGCGGATGAGATCGGGGTCATCGGCCCACGACACGGGGTTGGCCTTGAGATACTCCTCCATCGAGGGGCTGGAGGCGATGAGAGCCGGGAGCTGATTGTCGATGAAGCGGGTGTTGGGGTTGAGGTCCTCGTCGGTGGGGAGGAATTTATGGCGGGCGGCATCAATCTGCTGGTCGCGCAGGCGGGTAATCTCCACGGGGAGNAGAAGGAGNAGGTGGTAGAGCTCATAGGCCTTGTCGAGCGAGCGCTGGAGCGAATTGCGGGCCTCGGTGAGCATACCGCGGTTGTCGCTGTAGCTGCGGAGGGTTTCTTCGGCCATGAGGATGCCGCGGTCGTAGCCGGCGATGGTGTATTCATCGTTGGCGCGGGCACACTCCATAAATTCCGGATTCTTGGCAATCACGGTGCGGAGTATGGTGGTCCAGAAGTTGATATCGTCGGAGAGTGTGCGCTCCTTGAGGCGGATGTAGCTACGGTAGGCCGAAGTGGAGGTGATGGCTTCGAGCACCGGGGCNAGAGCCTTGTCGAAAGAGGCTATGCGGCTGTTGCGCTTGAGAATGAGCGAGCGAATCTGCTCCTCGTTGATGAGCGAAGCCATCATCTTGTTGGAGGCNAGATGCTTGTTCTCACCGATATACTTTGCGGGCGAATCGCTCTCGGGACCCTGCACACGGTAGCCCGAAAGCTCNAGGATGAACAGGAGCGTGTCGAGATAAACCATGTAGGCAAAACGCCGGTCCTTACCCGGAGAGTCGGGAGCGGTCTCGATTCTAAATTCACTCTTCGTGAGCAGATAGGAATAGAGCATCTGCACAACCTTGATTCTGATCAAAACACGGTTTATCATATACGGAAATGTACTCTAAATTGTCAAACCAAAAAGTGTAGGGCGGATAAATCCGGGCGCAAAGTTAATGAATTTATCCGACCCACGGAGGATTTAGGGCCAAAAAGTTTGCCGGACTCAGGCCATGTGGTTGAAGCCCTGGGCTCTGAGGGGCATCTCGGCGCCGTCGCGGGTAATCATGGCGCATCCGAGTTCGGGCTTGGTGATGTGGCCGATCACTTTCACACCCTCCATCTTCTGCATGGTCTCATGGTAGTGGAGAGGCACGGTGAAGAGCAGCTCGTAGTCTTCGCCACCGTTGAGAGCGGCTGTGACGAGGTTCATGCCGAGCTCTTCGGCCATGACGGCGGTCTGATAGTCGATGGGGATGCGGTCTTCGTAGATGCGGCAGCCGGTATTGCTGGCCTTGCAGAGATGGAGCAGCTCGGACGAAAGGCCGTCGCTCACGTCAATCATCGATGTGGGGAGGATGCCTTCGTCGTGAAGCTTGCGGATGATGTCGCGGCGAGGCTCAGGCTTGAGCTGACGCTCCACGAGGTATTCCTTGCCCTCGAACTTGGGGATAAACTCCTTCTGCCCGGCCGACGCAGCCTTCTCGCGCTCGAGGAGCTGAAGCCCCATATAGGCTGAACCGAGGTCGCCCGACACACAGATGAGGTCGGTGTCGCGGGCACCNTCGCGACCNACCACTCCCCCTTTGGGAGCGTCGCCGATGCAGGTGATGCTTATCACGAGGCCGGAGCGGGAGGCGGTGGTGTCGCCGCCCACGAGGTCAACGCCATAAATCTCGCACGCCAGACGTATGCCCGAGTAGAGCTCCTCGATATGCTCCACGGTGAAGCGTGAGGAGATGCCGAGCGACACGGTAATCTGCCGCGGGGTGCCGTTCATGGCGTAGATATCGGAGAAATTGACTGCAGCAGACTTGTAACCGAGATGCTTCAGGGGCACGTAGGTGAGGTCGAAATGAATGCCTTCGATGAGCATATCGGTGGTGACGAGCACTTCGGTGTCGGGGTATTCAAGCACGGCTGCGTCGTCGCCCACAGATTTGACTGTAGAGGTGTTGACGCGGGGAAGGTCTTTGGTGAGGCGGTCGATAAGGCCAAATTCGCCTATCGAGGATATTTCTGTCTGCTGCTGGTCCATAGTAATTTCTTAAATTATGTCAGGGAGAGGGGGATTTATCTTTCAACGAGGGCGCGCATAATCTCCATCATGCGGGGCTGGGCTTCCTGGGCGGCCTTCTGCACCTCTTCGTGGGTGGGAACGTCGGTCACGTCCTTGCCGCCGAGGTCGGTGATTACCGATACGCCGAACACCTTGATGCCGGCATGGTTGGCCACGATAACTTCGGGAACGGTAGACATGCCAACAGCGTCGCCGCCGATGATGCGGAAGTATTCATACTCCGCTGGGGTCTCGAATGTGGGGCCCGGAGTGCCTACATAGACACCGTGCATCACTCGGATACCCTTTTCGTCGGCAATGGCATCGGCCTTGGCGATGAGCTCCTTGCTATATGCCTCGGTCATGGCCGGGAAGCGGGGCCCGAGCTCCTCGTAGTTCTTGCCGCGGAGCGGATTTTCGGGGAAGAGATTGATGTGGTCGGTGATAATCATGATGTCGCCCACACGGAATTCCTTGTTCATGCCACCGGCCGCATTGCTCACATAGAGAGTGCGGATACCGAGAGCCTTCATGACGCGGACGGGGAAGGTGACCTCNTTCATGTTGTAGCCCTCATAGTAGTGGAAGCGTCCCTGCATAGCCATGACCGGCTTTGTGCCGAGGGTGCCGAAGATGAGGTTGCCACTATGGCCTTCGACGGTNGAAACCGGGAAGTTGGGAATCTCGCTGTAGGGGATGAACTGCTTGTTGTCGATATGGTCAACGAGAGCTCCGAGCCCGGTGCCGAGGATTATGGCGGTGTCGGGGAGANTGCTTACGCGGCTACGGATATAGGCTGCGGTGGTATTGATTTTGTCTAACATAAGNCGAGGTGGGTTGTGAAGGGTTTGTGAGGTATGAAAGCAACATCCGCGAGGGGCAGATGGTTTAACCGGTTATCGAAGTGTGGTTGCGCACCAGCTGCTTGATAATGGCTCCGAGCGATGCATCCTGAGGCCCGACAAACTCCACATTGATGGGAATATAATAGGAGCAGGAACGCATCTGGGGCGGGAAGTAGGGGTTGTTGGCCATACGCACGGCATCTTTCTCCGTGGTAATCATTATCTTGCTCTGGTTTTTGAGGCTCTTGAATTTCTGATAGATGGCGGTCATGTCGGAGTGGGTGAAATTGTGGTGGTCGGCATAAGCTATCACCTTCACCTTGGCCTTGAACCGGCGGATATATTTCAGGAAGGGGCGTGGATTGGCCACGCCGACAACCACGAGGATAGAGTCGGTGGGACGAAGCGACTCGAGGTCGGGNGTAAGCCTTTCGGAAGCATGCTCAGGGAAGAGCGGCATGAGCGGCAGATAGGAATAGTTGGAGAAGAGGAGCCGCTGATAGGGGAAGAGATTGAAGTGCTCGGTGAGGATGCGGAAATCCACCGGCTTCATATCGTCGGGACACTTGGTGACAACCACGATGTCGGCGCGGTCCAGAGCTTTGGCCGGCTCACGGAGCTTGCCGTAGGGGAGAAGGGAGTCTTGAAACACAGGGCGATTGTGCTCTGTAAGCACCACGGAGACCGTGGGCTTCACGTAGCGATGCTGGAAGGCGTCGTCGAGCACTATGAGGTTGATTCCGGGGTCGATGTCGCGCATCATCTCTATGCCCTTGACGCGGTTCTCACACACGGCGACCATAACCCCGTCCTTGCCAAACTTGCGGTACATCTGGTAGGGTTCGTCGCCTATGTCGTCGGGGCGCGAATTGCGTCCGGCGAGCACAAATCCGTGGGTGCGCCGCTTATAGCCCCGGCTCAACACACCGATGCGGAAATCATGGCGCAACTTGTCTATCACATACTCCGTGTGAGGGGTCTTGCCGGCTCCTCCCATGGTGAGGTTGCCGATAACCACGACGGGGATGTCGAAGGTGTGCTGCTTGAAGATAAAGCCCTTGTCAAACATAAAATTCCTGAGCGCCACCCCCGCGCCGTAGAGGAGCGAGATGGGATAGAGCAGAAAGAATTTCAGTAGCTTATTGCGGGCCATANCGACAGTCAGCTTAGCGGATTACCTGGTATTCTACACGACACTGGATTGGGTCGATAGCCTTGAGTTCCATCGCCGCATCATATATAGGAGCCATTTCGCCCAGCTCGGAGCGAACTACGGAGGCTTTCATATTCTTGCCGAGAGTGAGCACCTCTTCCCACCACTTGAAGCGGAGCTTGGGATATTCGCGTACCTTATACTCCCCTTCCGAAGCACCGATCTCGGTGGCCATGTCGGAGATAGCGTCGAGGAGACCTCCGAGCTTGTCGACGAGGCCAATCTGAAGGGCCGAGCGACCGTCCCACACACGGCCTTCGGCGATAGCCTTGATGCTGTCGACCGGCATGTGACGACCCTCGGCGCAACGGCCCACGAAGAGCTCATAGCCGCGGTCGATCATCGTCTGCATTGCTGCGCGCTGGGGAGCGGGCATAGGCTCTGTGAAGGTGGGGAAGCTGCCCGAATTGGTTGCTACGGTGGAGGTGGTGATACCTATCTTGTCGTTGAGGAGCTTCTGAGCGTTGGGAATGAGGCCGAAGATACCGATTGAGCCGGTGAGGGTGAGAGGATCGGCATANATGCGGTCGGCACCGCANGATATNTAGTAGCCACCCGAAGCGGCCATATCGCCCATCGACACATAGAAGGGCTTGCCGGTGCGCTTCTTGAACTGTTCGAGAGCCTCCCAGATCTGCTCGGAAGCGTAGGCGCTGCCACCGCCCGAGTTGACGCGGAGTATGAGGCCGTCGATATCATCGTCGTCGGCAAGGTCGAGGATGCGNGGCACGAGCTCATCGGAGACGATGCCACCGTTGCCCGATTCCACGATATCGCCGAGGGCATAGAGCACCGCTATCTCACGCTTGCCCTTTGTGTGGCCGAAGCCTGAAAGGTTGCGGGCCTTCACATAGTCGGAGAGGGAGATATAGCGGGGAGAATCATCGGGCTCGAGACCGGTGCGGGCCACCACAAGTTCGTCGAACTCATGGCGATAGAGGGTGCGGTCGGCTATAGAGTCGGCCACATAGGATGAGGCGTCGGCCGAGAAGGTATAGCTGTCGGCCCAGCGGTTGACAGCCACGGTATCAACACCGCGGCCTGAGGCGATGGTCGAGGAAACAGAGCTCCAGAGCGACGNAAGATAGTGAAGCTGCTGGCGGCGGTTNGCCTCGCTGCTCTCGGTGAGGATAAAGGGCTCAACTGCGCTCTTGTAAGTGCCGACCTTCACAACCTGCACCTCAACTCCGAGCTTGTCGAGNAGGCCTTTGAAATAGGGAGTGGTTGCAGAGAGTCCGTGGATGTCGATAATGCCGGCAGGATTGATGAAAAGGCTATCGGCTGCACTGGCTATGAAGTAGTTGCCCTGCGTGTAGGTGTCGCCGTAGGTATAGACCCACTTGCCTCCGTTGCGAAACTCGGTGAGAGCATCGATTATGGCCTGCGANTGTGCGAGACCGGCGGTAGCTCCGTTGCAGAGAATCACGGCGCCATCGATATCCTTGTCGGTTGCGGCATGGCGCAGAGCTGCGATAACATCGTTGAGAGGCACGGAGGGAAGGCTCTCGCCATAGAGCTCGTTCATGATATTGACCGGAACAGCGCGGTCGGTGACTTCGCCTGAAAGATCGAGGCAGAGCACACTGTTGCGGCGCACTTCGCCGGGCTGCGAATCAGATGCGCCCGACACTGCGAGCACTGCAAAACATAGAATCATGAGGATACCTCCGAGAATGACCGATACCCATATACCGGCAAGCGCTCCGAGGAAACTTATGAAAAATTGCTTCATAAACTACTATATTTCAACTTTATACAAAACGCACAACTCTCCCATGCAGAGGTGAGAGAGTGCGCAGTACGGTTTTATACGTACAAAGATACAATATAATCTGCAAATTTACATCTTTTTGCGAATGATTTTGCCGGAAGATGTGCGCGGGAGAGCCGCGAGGGTGTAGATGGCCTTGGGGAGAATACGGTGAGGATGGACGGCACGAAGCGAGGCGAGGAGGGCTTCGGTATCGAGGGATGGATCTTCGACCACCATCACGAGCTCCTCGCCCCAACGGAGAGAGGGGCGCGAGGTGATGTAGAACGGACGGNCTCCGAGATGAGGGGAGAGNATNCGCTCTATCTCTTCGGGAACCATCTTCACTCCCCCGGAATTGATAACATTGTCGGCCCTACCGAGCCACACGAAGCGGCGCGAGTCGAGAAGACGCACCATATCGTTGGTGACGAGACGCTGCCATGAGTAGGCCGGAGCTTCAATGACGAGGCATCCGCGCGGGTCAAGGGAAAATGTGACACCGGGCATGGCAGTGAACCATTCCTCGCCGGCTGAAACGGAGCGGAGAGCCACATGGCTGCAGGTCTCGGTCATGCCNTAGGTAGCGTAAACATTCATCGGGGTGCCACGCANCTCTTCCTCCTGAGAATGAGAGAGAGGCGCACCGCCGACTATCACGTTGCCCACCTTATGGAGCCACGGCGAGGAGAGAAGAGCCGGGAGCTGTGCCGGAACGACCGGCAGGAGGGAGATTTGCCCGACAGGAGCCTCGGGAANAGGGTCGGAAGANGGAGTCACNACCTGAAGAGCAGCCCCGGAGACGATAGCGCGGACTATCATCATCTTTCCGGCGATATAGTCCGCTGATAGAGGCATGTAGAGGAGAGATGAGCTGTCGATGCCGAAAAATCGGCATGTGCCCTCGGCCGACACAATCATGTCGGCTTTCGGAAGGCGAATCTCCTTGGGAGCGCCTGTAGAGCCGGAAGTGTGGGCCACCACATAGGGCACCGGACTATGCCACTCCTCCAGGAAGTGGCGAGTGAGCCCGCGCGGGTCTATAAGCTCCATTGCAGGTCGGGGAATATCCAGCGCGCCGCAGGGTCATAGCCAAGCATATCGCCCCGCAGACGGAGGGGAGAGGTGAAATTGTTTGTGTAGAGCGCCCCGGTGCCGAGTCCCTGCGGGAGGGTGGGTGACATTGCGGCNGTCCACTGGGCAATGGCATTGAGGCCTATATCTGATTCGAGCGCCGAGGTCACCCACCAGCCTATATTCTGCTTCTCGGCGCGCTCTATCCAGTCGGTAGCTCCGGAAAAACCACCGCAGAGAGCGGGCTTGAGGATGATATACGAAGGGGAGATATAGTATAGGAGCCGACGGCGTTCGTCGGGGTCGTCTACGCCGATAAGTTCCTCATCAAGAGCCACCGGAATGGGAGAATTCTCACAAATCCAAGCCATCGCATCCCACTGCTTCTGGCGTATGGGCTGCTCTATGGAGTGGATATCCAATACGGCGAGACGGCCGAGACGCTCCATGGCATTGTCGGGCGTGAATGCCCCGTTTGCGTCAAGCCTGATCTCGAGCTGCTCGGGAGGATACTGGCAGCGGATACGGTCGAGGATGCGGAGCTCATCATTGAAATCCACACCCCCTATCTTGAATTTGAGGCATTTGAATCCCTGGGCTATCTTCTCGTCGGCGCGGAGAGTCATCTCATCGGCTGAGCCCATCCACACGAGGCCATTGATGCGCACACTCTCCTGCCCCTTGGTAAACTCCGAGGGGAAAGGAGTACGGGAGCATCCGTTCTCGTAGTCGAGCAGCGCGGTTTCGAGCCCGAAGCGGATGGAAGAGTAGCGGGAAATGTCGAAAGGCTCCGATGCGTTGAGATGACGGCAGAGCGAAGCGAGAATCTCCTCATAGTCCTCGCAATCGTCGGCGCTGAGGCCGCGGAACAGCGCGCACTCCCCTATTCCGAACCGGGAGGGGTCAGAGGGGTCCCACACCTTAATATAATATGTGGTTTTCTCGTGGAGAGTCTCGCGCGAGGTTTTAGAGGGGACCTTGAAGCGGAGTGTGTAGCGGCAGAAGGCGGTGAGCATCAGCCGGGGAATTTCTGGAACTGGTCGAAATCGGGGGTGCGCTTCTCGAGGAACGCATTTTTGCCCTCCTGGGCTTCAGCCATGAGGTAGTACATCAGGGTGGCGTCGCCGGCAAACTCCATGAGGCCGCGCTGACCGTCGAGCTCGGCATTGAGGCCGCGCTTGATCATGCGGATAGCCATAGGGCTGCGGGTAAGGATAGTCTCGCACCACTCCACGGTCTCATCCTCGAGACGCTCCAAGGGCACTACCTTATTGACCATGCCCATGCGCTCGGCCTCGTCGGCGGTGTACTGACGGCAGAGGAACCATATCTCGCGGGCTTTTTTCTGCCCCACGCAGCGGGCCAGATAGGAGGAACCGAATCCGGCATCGAAGCTGCCCACCTTGGGGCCGGTCTGGCCGAAACGGGCGTTGGAAGAGGCGATGGTGAGGTCGCACACCACCTGGAGCACATTGCCGCCCCCGATGGCGTAGCCATTGACCATAGCGATAACGGGCTTGGGGAGAGAGCGGATAGCCTTGTGGAGGTCGAGCACATTGAGGCGGGGCACACCGTTTGAGTCGATATAGCCGCCGATACCCTTTACGGTCTGGTCGCCGCCGGAGCAGAAAGCCTTGTCGCCGGCGCCGGTGAGAATCACGACTCCGATCTCGGGAGATTCGCGGCAGTAGGCCATGGCATCGAGCATCTCCTCGTTGGTCTTGGGGCGGAAAGCGTTGTAGACTCGCGGTCGATTGATAGTGATTTTGGCTATCTTGCCATAGCGCTCGAAGAGTATATCCTCATAGGTCTTGATAGTGGTCCATTCTCTCATAGTGGGTTGTATCTTTTATGATTTTTGTTTTTTCAATGAATCGGCGCGATGGAAATATCCCTTGAGCACCTGGGCGGAGAGTTCGGCGGGAGTGTTGATGCGCATGATTGCCGGGCGGGGCGAGGAGAAGTCCATGAATCCGGGCCATTGGGAGCGAAGCTCTTCTTCGGATGACACCTCGAAGTAGCTGAATCCGTAGCCGTCGGCAAGTTGCCGCAGNGGAAATTCGGAAGAGGCAGCGAAATAGCGCTCGAGCTCCGGGAGCGAGGAGGTGGTCTTGATGAAGCGGAATATGCCTCCGCCGCCATTGCACATCACCACGATGCGGAGCGAGGGGACATAGCGGGCCGAAGCGAGAGCGCCGATGTCGTATTGCGCGGAGAGGTCGCCGGTGATGAGGAGAGTGGGGCGCGGCGCATAGGCCATGGCTGCACCCACGGCGGTGGATGTGGAGCCGTCGATGCCGCTCACGCCGCGATTGCAGTCGCAGCGATGGAATCCGAAGGGGGCGAAGAGCTGGGCATAGCGCACGGGGGTGCCGTTGGAGAGCTGCAGGTTGACCGAGCCGGGGATGAGGGGGAGCATTACGGAGAATGCCCGGAGGTCGGTCCACGGCGCGCGGGCGGTGTAGGCCTGNCGTGTGGATGTGGCGCGGTCGGCCATTATGTGCCAGCGGTCGGCATAGCGCGACTCGGCGCGGTGGGGCTGCATGGCCGAGGCCAGCTGCTGGAAGAAGATGCCGGGATCCATCTCCACTCGGAGGGTGAGGGAGCAGAAGCAGTCGACCGTGGTGTGCGATAGCCCCACATGCCAGTGGGCTGCAGGGTGGGTGTCGCGAAGATATTGCTTGATGAAACGCGACACGAGGGCACCCCCGAGAGTGATGACCACGTCGGGAGCAAGCTCGCGGCGCTCATCGGCCGACATGGCGCTGAGCACGGTGTCGATATCACCGATGAAATCGCGGCCGTGGAGATTGGCGATAGTCTCGGTGAGGATTATCACATTGGGGAGGGCGGAGAGCTTGGCGAGGGCCTGGTTGAGCCGCTTGTCGGGTGGATTGAAGCCGGCCACTACCATAACCTTGCGCGGCGAAGCCAGTTCGAGACCAATTTCGCGCGAGCGGGCCACAGTGAGGTCTTCGCGGGGNTCGATCATGCGGATNACCTTGGGGGTNGCAGGTGGGAAGTNAGCCGTCTGCCCCAGAGGGTCGTTGAGCTGNAGATTGATGTGGACGGGAGCCCTGCGGCCGGTGGTGGCGCTGAGGAGAGCGTCGTTCACTTGACGCGAAGCTTACCAGAGCTTGGAGTCGCCGGGCATATCGTCTATATGGTAGGAACTCTTGACTTATGCCGAGAGCGCTCCGGGCTGTCGGAGGGTCTGGGAGTCGTCCTGGTCAATCCACTCCATTGGGCGGTCGGCCGAAATGACT
>WFLX010085403.1_pt1 | contig 22052 bp, 22 predicted proteins | sample 4967041 | NCBI WGS metagenome assembly WFLX01 (sample SAMN12857096, study PRJNA449069) | gut metagenome | isolation source: stool from male and female vole | host: Microtus ochrogaster | place: USA:Florida | collected 2017
GCTGAATACTCCGGCAACCTACTGAACGCTCTCTCCACGCCAGATATTTTAGGTAGCCCTGTTACGACAACAGATGTATTTTTCCCAAAACTCAGTTTTTCTGTTGAAACCGACCTTATAGAGCCGATGAGAGCGCTTGGAGCAAATAACGTTTTTGATGGGATAAGCATGCCCGGAATTGGAATTGTAAGCACGGCAGAGTCAGGCAAGCCGATGTCCATCAGCAATTTCAGGCAAAGCATCCGTCTTGATGTGGATGAGGAAGGCTCTGAAGTAAAAGTTGTTACTATAGCAACCGGTGATGTATCCTCTGGAATACCGACAGTAGCCCGCTTCGACCACCCGTTCATCTACTTTATCTGGGAAAAGACAACCGGCACAATCCTGCTTGCCGGAACAGTGATGAACCCCAACGAATAAATCCCTACCCACTCTATCCCCCTGCGGGCGCGCCGGAATCCAATCCCCGGCACGCCCGCTTTCTTCATAATCTCCTCACACCTCAAAATTTAATCTTGTATTATAAACCTAAGTTGACTAATTTTGCANTCATAAGNATAANNCTATGACTGACTATTCATATATATCGCTATCTGTCACTATTTTACACCCTGATGGAACTGCTGAAAAGCTCATTTCATTTGGGCAGGAAATATCTACCGAATTCAGTGGAAACCCGCTGGAAATGTTTGTCAACGCTGATGAGGCATTTGTTTTTGACACCTCGCGCAACCAGAACACTGTTTCCATCTGGGCGAAAAACGGAAGCAATACTGTCACTGCAACCCTCGGAATCGACAAAGGCTGCAAAGTCAAGCCTCAGGCTATAATCCGCCTGCTTCGCGAGTGCGTCACACTGCCGGGATTGAAAGCCGAGGAACTTTTTGAGGTATTCGGGTTCCACNCNGTAGCCTCCCCCATCTGCTACCCGGTGGAGAGCAAGCCCGCTTTGCACAGGGCAATGAGGTCATTTACATCCACTGCTGCTCTGGTTGACATTGTTTCCTCGCGATTTAGCGGAGGTGACCGCGAAGCGGCTATAATCATAGCTGTTGATGCCACTGCCGTGCCGGTTGATGAGGAAGATACAATAATAAGGTTGCGGACAGCGCCGGTGCCTGACTTCGAGGTGGATGCAACCGAATGTGCAAACAACAAACCGGAGCCTGAGCCAGACCCGCAAAAATCATTCTACACCGATCCGAAAGCACAAAGCTATATCGAGGAGGATGAAGAAGAGTATGTTGTTAAGCCGAAGAAACGCAAAAAAAACAATCCCTTTGTTATAATCTTGCTCATAATCATTGCTCTTGCAGCAGGATGGGCGGCTGTGCATTTCCTTCCGGCACTTGTGCCGACATCCGACTATTCCCATATTGAAAGCACAGATGTTACTGCAATTGCCTTGAACGAGGTGCAGGTTGCAGAACCGGAACCGCTTGTAATAGATACTGTGCACCACGAGGATACCATCGCAACAGTCACCCCTGCAATTGACACCGTNCAGATTGCCGAACCCTCGCAAGTCCAGGCTGAACAAACAGCCAAAACTGAAGAAACAGCAGAACAGCCTGCAAAGGCAAACCCTGATGCTGAAAAAGCTGACATTGACTATCTCAATTCATCAAGCGTGTGGAAAAAGTCGCAACTCAAAAGCNACAAATACCGTGNATTGTTTGACCTCTTCGGATCAGGAAACATNACTGACATAGTNAATGCTGACTATTTTGCCGTGCCGGGACAATGCACCAACCGCGACGCTGACAAGGCNGTCACATTCCTNTGGCAATCATACCACACAGACACGCAGCATAGCAATGTGCGNGANCTCAAGAAATTGGCAGGGAAAAATGAGATTGACATGCACGCGCTCATGAACAATCTCGCAAAAGTCCGCTCACCGAAACCAAACCTTAAACCAAGACCCAAACGCTAAAAAGAACCGAATATGAGCACTACACCCACTGGCTACCCGGTAAAAGATTTCGGATGCAATACCCGGAGATATGTACGCACCCTCAGTCTGCGTCCCGATTCAGTATTAATTGAGCGTTACCGTGACCGACATGCCAAAGGCAACATCTGGCAGGAGATAATCGACGGGTTGAAAGAGGTCGGGGTTCTTGAAATGGAGATTTACATCCACGGCACAACACTCGTTATGATTGTCGAAGCTCCACACGATTTCGATTGGGACAGCGCCATGACACGCCTCGCAACTCTCCCGCGCCAACAGGAATGGGAGGATTATATGGCTGAATTCCAACAGGCTGAACCGGGAGCTACCTCATCCGAAAAATGGCAGCCTATGGAAAGGATGTTCTACTTCTATGATTAAAATACCGCAATGCGCATTGTAATCCAGAGAGTCNCAGAGGCGCAGCTGTCTATTGCCGGAGAAAAATATTCCGAAATAGCACGCGGGTTGATGGTGCTTGTAGGTGTTGAAAACGGAGATACACCCGAAGATGCTGCATGGCTTGCCGCAAAAACAGCAGGATTGCGCATTTTCAATGATGACAATGGAGTNATGAACATCGACATTCGCGCCGCTGANGGTCAGGTGATGGCTGTNAGCCAGTTCACCCTCACCGCATCTACTAAAAAAGGAAACCGCCCGAGCTACATCCGTGCGGCAGGACATGACCTTGCGATGCCGCTTTACGAATTATATTGTGCTGAACTCGAAAAAATCCTTGCAAAGCCTGTGGCAAGAGGAGTATTCGGCGCCGATATGCAGATTCAACTTGTAAACGACGGACCTGTTACCATAATCATAGACTCAAAGCTTAAAGAATGACCGATGGTGAGCAGATAACGGTTGCCGGTTTGCAAAAAACCGTGCATGAATGGATTACATCGGTGGGAGTCAGATATTTCTCACCGCTCACAAATATGGCTATACTTGCCGAGGAAACAGGTGAAGTTGCGCGAATTATGGCACGCACATTTGGTGACCAATCTGCGAAACCGGGTGAAAAACTCGACCTCGCGGATGAGCTTGCAGATATCCTTTGGGTCATCGCAGCGATAGCAAACCAAACCGGAATTGACCTCAACAAAGCTATAATGAACAATATAGCTAAGAAAAACATTAGGGACATAGACAGGCATAGGAACAATCCGAAACTGAAACCACAAACCGATAAACAATAAAACTACATACACATATGGCAGACAAATATCATGACACCGTTGCCAAAAGCAACGTCACAACAAACGATGAAGAGGTAAAAACCGCTGTTGAAAAAATCGTCAGCGAGAACATTGAGGCTGCAAATACTCCCGAAAACCTCAAACTACTCTTTAACTGCATTGATCTCACAACTTTGAAAGCAACAGACTCACCTGTCAGCGTTGCAAAATTNACCGAAAGGGTAAATGACTTTGAAAATGAACACGGCGATCTGCCTAATGTTGCTGCGATATGCGTTTATCCAAACTTCACCCAGGTTGTCCGCACTGTCCTTGAAGTAAGTGANGTGGAAATTGCCGCAGTTGCCGGAGGATTCCCCTCCGCACAGACTTTCCCCGAAGTGAAAGTTGCTGAAACCGCCCTTGCTGTTGAAGGAGGTGCCGACGAAATCGATGTTGTGATGAACCTTGGAGACTTCCTCGACGGAGATTGGGAGGAAGTGTGCGATGAACTTGAAGAAATGAAGCACTCTTGCCGGGATTCAAAGCTCAAAGTAATCCTTGAGACAGGTGCGCTGAAAACAGCTGAAAACATCCGCGCAGCATCAATACTCGCAATGTACTCAGGAGCCGATTTCATCAAAACATCTACCGGCAAGGAATTTCCCGGAGCAAGCCTTGAAGCTGCTTACATCATGGCNAAGTNNANCAAGGAATACTACNNAACCACANGCANGAAAGTTGGCTTCAAAGCTGCNGGAGGAANCACCACNACTCNNGAAGCACTCGCATANNACTGCATTGTGAAGAATGTGCTTGGAGATGAATGGCTCACAAACGAATATTTCAGGATTGGAGCAAGCCGTCTCGCAAATAACCTCCTCAGTGACATACTCGGCACAGAAACAAAATTTTTCTGATGGAAAACAACAATACACGCTATTGGGCTATTGTCAACGGAGTGAGGCTCGGTCCGATGGGGCTTGAGGAACTCGCCCGGTTGTCACTTTCACCCGAAACCCCGGTATGGCATCCGGGACTCGCCGACTGGTGCGCCGCATCCACCATTCCCGAACTTCGTGCTTGCATGGAGGCAAATATCCCACCTGTTCCGCCAGTTCCTTCCTATTTCAGCATGCAGGTGCCGCAGACTCCATACATTCCCGTGGTGCCTCGCCAGCAGCAACCCATGCCGCCCACATATTTAGTGTGGAGCATACTCACCATGCTGTTTTGCTGCGTCCCGACAGGCATTGTCGCTATTGTCTACTCCTCAAAAGTCAATTCGCGTTTCACTTCAGGCGACTATGAAGGAGCTAAAAAAGCATCGGACAATGCAGCGATATGGATTCTCGCAACAGTTGTCCTCGGGCTCATTGCTCTGCCATTCCAGATTATAATGGCATTGGTATGACACGCCCAGTAAAACTCACATTAATTGTCAGCGGGATTGTGGCACTCGTCGCAATCCTGCTGCTCTATGCGAGTTTCAATCCGGCTAATCATCCGTTTCCCCGCTGTATATTTCTGTCATTGACAGGATTAAAATGTCCCGGGTGTGGTTCTCAGCGTGCNCTCCATGCNCTTATGCACGCCAATATCATCCAGGCATGGCATTACAACCCTCTTCTTATTGTCTCTATCCCNTTCCTTGCTCTGCTTGNGTTCAGCCAGTTGATGAAGCACCGCTTCACAAAACTTTACAATAACCTGAATGGCGGCATAGTAATTTGGAGTGTGTTCATAATTGTTGTGGCATGGTGGATTTTACGCAATATATTTGACTGGTGATGGTTATAAATATCCGTAATATGGTATGCCGGCATTGTGTTGCCGCACTGACAGACATTTTACTCGCCACCGGACTCCATGCTAAGAAAGTGGAAATAGGAATGGCGGAAATTGAAGAGACGGAAATTAACTCCTCTACATTGGAAATACTTGACAGGGAACTTGCTAAAGCNGGATTTGAAAGGATAACCGATGCAGATACGCTGCTAATTGACAAAACTAAACGTACAATACTTGAACACATCCAGCAACCATCCTGCGCATGGAATCTCTCAGCTTGCCTTGAATCACATCTTGGCATCCCGTATGATTCTTTAAGCCGGATTTTCTCACAAAAAGAGGGGAGGACAATAGAACGGTACTATATTGCCCAGAAAGTGGAAAGGGTTAAAGAACTGCTTGCATACAAAGAACTCAATCTTGCAGAAATTGCCGATCGCACCGGATATTCAAGCGCAGCACACCTTTCACGCCAGTTCAAGCAGGTTACAGGAATCACACCAACCGAATACAGGCTTGAAACATGTCCTCGCAAACCGCTCAACGAAGTTTAAATTCCCATAATTATGCAAGCGTTGCACAAAATTGTGTAACATATTCGCACATTTGAGGTATTAACTTTGCATTACCAAAAAGTAATGCAATTATGAACTTCACTCATTTTATAAATTCCCTTTGGGCTATTATCTGCGAGATGTCGCCGTANATTCTTCTCGGTTTCATCATCGCAGGACTNCTCCATGTATTTGTGCAGCAGCGCACAATGAGCCGGCACCTTAGCGGCAGAAACCTAAGCTCCGTAATTAAAGCAGCACTTTTCGGCATTCCGTTGCCGCTTTGCTCATGCGGTGTCCTGCCTACTGCTGTCTCGCTTCGCCGCCAGGGAGCAGGAAAAGGCGCTACAACATCTTTCCTTATAGCTACTCCGCAAACAGGTGTTGACTCAATTGCCGCTACCTACTCGCTTCTCGGGCTTCCCTTTGCTATTATCCGACCAATCGCTGCACTTGCCGGGGCAGTTGCCGGAGGAGCAATGGTCAATAAATTTGACAACGATGATGAAGAAATAATAGTCCNTACCACTGATGAGGAGGACTATTCTAAAAAATCTTTTATTGCTAAAATGACCGAAGCGCTCCGTTACGGTCTTGTGGATATGGTTGCAAGTGTTGGACCATGGCTTGTGACAGGGCTAATCATTGCAGCTCTTATAACAGTGCTTGTGCCGGATACCCTCTTCGTCGGGCTCAGCCGCTACCCAATCCTGGCAATGCTTGCGGTTGTCGCAGTGGCGGTACCTATGTACGTTTGCGCAACTGGTTCAATTCCAATCGCGCTATCGCTGATGATGAAAGGTCTCTCTCCCGGCATAGCATTCGTGCTTCTTATGGCTGGACCTGCGGCAAACTTCGCTTCCATGATGATTCTCGCCCGAACCCAAGGCAAACGAGCTACAATCATTTATGTTGCCTCAGTTGTCGTTACGGCAATTGCTTTCGGGCTTATAATTGACACTTTCCTTCCTGCTTCATGGTTTATTCCCGCATCATCGGTAGCAACTGTGGATGCTTGCCATGCAACAATCGGCTGGTTTCCCACTGCTTGCAGCATCTTGCTTCTCGCACTTCTTGCATACACCTTCATATTAAGGAAAAATCAAAACCATAAAATAATAACAGAAATGACTAAAGAGTACAAAATCAAAGGCATGGCTTGCCAGCACTGCAAAAACAATGTGGAAAAACACCTTGCTAAAGTTCCCGGAGTGGAATCGGTGGAAGTGAATCTCGACAAAGCTGTTGCTACGGTTAGCGGCAATGCCGAACCAAAAGAAATAATTGATGCAATCGAGCTTGCCGGCTACGAATTTGTAAGCGTTAACTGACCAAGCTTAATATTCGCTGAAGAGCTGAGGCTTGATTACAATGCCTACACGCAACTGGGAGTGAAACTCCTTGTATGCAAGCAATCCCTCGCCATAACCATTATAGTACTGGAAGAAAAGGTACTGGTTATCGCGGGGGAAAATGCGATAATTAAGCTCTATGATGGTATTGTAGTCAAGTTTCCACCCTTTTCGCTTAGTAAGAATAACTGAAGCTCCGAAGCGTTTGTTGGGTGTGGAAAAAGATGTGCCCATCTGGTATATTCCGCAATAATTGAGGATATCCTTGTTCAGGTTGCTGTCAATTATAGGAATCCATACTTTACCATGCACGATGAAATTAGGCTCAATCATAATGTTTGCGGCAAGTGACACCTTATTCCATGAACGCGATGCGGCACCGTCACGACCATTGCTCTCATGCTCAAGGAGCAAAAGCAATTTTCCTATAAACTGGTTCTTTACGAAAAGAGGTTTTGCCAGACCTATGCCCGGATTGAAATTGAGGTCAGTCATCGGCATGGAGCGCTCAAGCACATTCCAGAAACATTTCTGGCTGTAGAACAAAAAAAGGTAAGTATGCCAGGGCAGCACACTCTTTGTAAGACGCTGGGCTATTGAAATCTGAAATTTTATATTGGAATTTTCCCTGGTAGGTTTGGGACCTATTGAAGTGCCAAAGATAAAATAGTTGTCCTTATATAGCGAAAAATAAGGTCCATTGTCCATTGCCTTGCGGATACTGTCGCTTGTATTCTCTATTTTAATGACATTAGTATCCTGGTTCATAATCTGGCTATGAACTTCAGGGACTGCTGCCGCAAAAATTATTGCAACTAACAATCCTCTCACAAATAACTGAAAATGAGATTTAAATGTAACCATAATGTGATAATGCCGCAAAGTTACATTATTTTTTTAACCGTAAAAAGTATATTTAGCCGTAAAATTGTTAATAAGTTCAGCAATACTGGTTAATGCCTCCGGGCATCACTTAGTATTTTTGTATAACTTTGCAATAATTAAATACAACATATCTATGGAATTAATCAAGGATCAAGAGTTTGAGGGAGAACGTCCACTATTCGCACGGCATAATCTCCGGTTGGAAAATGTAACTGTACACACCGGGGAATCAGCACTTAAGGAATGTTCTGACATCGAAGCTGTACATTGCCGCTTTGAGGGCAAATACCCTTTCTGGCATGTTGACCGCTTCACTATAGCTGACTGTCTCTTCACTGAAGGAGCAAGGGCGGCACTATGGTACTCCCATAACCTTGAAATGAAGTCAACACTTGTCGAGGCTCCAAAAATGTTCAGGGATATGACCGGAATAAAACTCACCGATGTGCGCATTCCAAATGCTCAGGAAACATTGTGGCATTGTAAAGGCATAGAAGCTGATGATGTTGTTGTCGGTCATGCTGACTACATTTTCATGCACTCCGATGATATAAAGCTCAATAACTGGAAACAACAAGGCAACTACTCTTTCCAGTATTGCCATAATGTTGAAATCCATAATGCTGTTATTGATTCAAAGGACGCATTCTGGAATACGGAAAATGTAACTGTTTACGATACAGAGCTTACAGGAGAATACCTTGGCTGGTACTCAGATAATCTTCGTCTTGTCCGTTGCAAAATTTCAGGCACGCAGCCTCTATGCTACTGCAAGAACCTTGTGCTTGAGGACTGTATTTTTGAACCTGACTGCGATCTTGCATTCGAGGAAAGCTGTGTTGATGCTACAGTAAACAGCATAATTACAAGCGTTAAAAATCCAACATCAGGCATAATCCGTGCGAAAGGCTATGGTGAAATCATAATTGATGAAAACATCAAAGCGCCTGCAGACTGCAAAATTGAAACAATATGAGCTACTTTGATGAGGCACCGCAACGTCGCGGCTCAGGAAGCTATAAATGGGATGATACCGACGACTCNGAGATAATTCCTCTTTGGGTAGCCGATATGGATTTCCGTACAGCTCCGGTGGTGATTGATGCTTTACGCCGTAGAGTGGAGCATGGAGTGTTCGGATACACATTGGTAANAGAGGAATATTATTCTNCACTNACTTCATGGTTTGCCACNCACCACAATTATCACTTCACTCGNNAACANGTAATTTATACCTCCGGAGTTGTCCCNGCAATTTCAGCCATAATCAAGGCACTTGCTCCNGCTGGAAAAGGAGTTATCGTGCAGACACCTGTNTACAACTGCTTTTTCTCTTCAATACGCAATAATGGATGTGAAATAATAGATGCGCCGCTTAAAAGAGTAGATATTGATTCACATACATTTACTTATCAGATGGATTTTGATGCACTTGAAAAAGCTTGTTCGCAACCAAATGCCACTCTCATGCTCCTTTGCAATCCTCATAATCCAGCTGGAAGATGTTGGACAGCGGAAGAACTTGGAAAAGTCCGGGATATATGTGCTTCACACGGAGTCAGGGTTGTGAGTGATGAAATCCATTGTGAACTTACAATGCCCGGATTCAAATATGTTCCTTACGGCACCATTGATTCAAGCGCGGTGGTATGCCTTTCTCCCTCAAAGGCATTCAACACAGCAGGACTCCAGATAGCTAATATTGTTTGTCCGGACCAACAGATAAGAAATGCTGTTGACAGGGCTATCAATATAAATGAAGTCTGTGATGTAAATCCTTTCGGTCCGGTCGCNTTGATTGCATCATATTCTTCTGAAGGTGATNAATGGCTTGAACAGCTTAAAAGTTACCTTTGGCAAAACTGGCTTTATACCCGCGACACGCTTGCGGCAAGACTGCCTCAATGTCCGGTTACACTGCTTGAAGCCACTTATCTTCCATGGGTAGACATTAAAGCTTTGGGTATTCCATCGGAAACACTTGAAGAAAAACTTAAAGAAGAAGCTAAAGTGTGGGTNAATGCCGGGGATATGTACGGCAAGGAAGGATTCATACGCATTAATATAGCTTGTCCTAAGTCCACTCTTGCCGAAGGGCTTGACAGGCTATGCAGTTACATTGAAAAAATCTGATTAAATTGATATCGCTTATTCAATCCGGAAAACCTTTAAGCCTCAGGCAAAAAATTGTTCTGACGGCAAAACTGTCGTTTCCTGCAATAATGGCGCAATTGTCAAGCATCCTTATGCAATATATCGATGCGGCGATGGTAGGACGGCTCGGTGCTGATGACAGTGCTGCAGTTGGATTGGTTTCCACAAGCCTTTGGCTTTTCTGGGGAATATGTTCAGCTGCTACTGTCGGTTTTTCAGTACAGGTTGCACACAGGGTTGGAGCAAGCGACTACCGCACTGCAAGGGCTGTACTCCGCCAGGGAATTGTTGCATCTTTATGCTTCGGCATAATAATGGCTGTGATAGGAATGGCAATTTCACCATTTCTTCCATATTGGCTTGGAGGAGACGGCTATGTGGCAAAGCAATCAACTGTCTACTTCTTTGTTTTTGTTGCTGCGCTCCCTATGCTCACCCTCAACTACCTTGGCTGTGCAATATTGAGGGCTTCAGGAAATATGAAGGTTCCGGGAGGGCTTAATATTATAATGTGTGTGCTGGATGTTGTTTTCAATTACTTCCTTATTTTTCCTTCACGCGCAATCCATATTTTTGGAACAGAAATAGTCTTGCCGGGTGCTGGACTTGGAGTGCTTGGTGCCGCACTTGGCACAGTCNCCGCCGAATGCGTCTGTGCAACAGCGGTAATGTATTACNTNTGCTGGCGTGAAAAAGGAATGTGNATTTTAGGAAAGCAATGCGAATATGTGGTTAATAANTCCTTCCGGAATTTCATTCCCACAAAACGCGTGCTTTCAAATGCACTCAAAGTATCAGCGCCTATGACACTTGAACATGCTGTTATATGCGGTGCACAGATAATGGTAACTATAATTGTTGCTCCGCTTGGAGTCATGGCTATAGCAGCAAATTCATTTGCTGTTACAGCGGAGGCACTGTGTTATATGCCCGGATATGGAATAGCTGATGCGGCAACTACTCTTACCGGACAAAGTTATGGGGCAGGTCGCAAAGACCTTGCAAAAAGTTTCGGTTACATTACAGTATGTTCAGGTATTATCATAATGACTCTTATGGGTGTAATCATGTGGCTTACGGCACCTTTGCTCATGGATCTTTTCACGCCTGTAAAGGAGATAGCTGAACTCGGCTCACAGGCACTGCGTATCGAAGCATGGGCTGAACCCATGTTTGCAGCATCCATTGTTGCTTACGGAGTGATGATTGGAGTAGGGGACACCATCTTGCCGGCAATAATGAACTTCGGAAGTATCTGGCTTGTGCGCATNCCTCTCGCNGCAATCCTNGCTCCAACAATGGGACTCGCCGGAGTTTGGACAGCAATGTGTATCGAACTTACTTTCCGTGGAGCAATATTCCTGTGGAGGCTCATTAAAGGTTCATGGCTCAAACATGGATTGAGCACTACAGCCATAAATGATGTTGCCCCACCGCAGCCTGACCCTGACGCTTGATTAATTTAACCTCTAAAAATATATTCATGAAAGTTATAAATTTCGACGAGACTCCTTCACTTGTTAGCCAGTACATGGCTGAGCTTAGGGATGTGAACGTGCAGAAAGACATGATGCGCTTTCGCCGCAATCTTGAAAGGATAGGTCAGATAATGGCTTACGAGATAAGCAAGACACTTGTTTACAAGAAACAAGAAGTAATTACTCCGCTTGCTGCAGCTCAATGTGATGTAATCGATGAAAATATAGTCCTTGCCACTATTTTCCGTGCTGGAGTACCCTTCCATCAAGGTTTTCTCTCTTATTTCGATAAGGCGCAGAATGCTTTTGTTTCCGCATACAGAAAATACAAGGAAAAAGAAAACTTTGACATTTTCATTGAATATATTGCATCTCCAAGNCTCGACGGCAAAACACTTATCATTGCCGATCCTATGCTTGCAACAGGTGCTTCAATGGAATTAAGCTACAAGGCATTGCTAACAAAAGGCACACCTGAAAAAATCNATGTGGCTTCCGTTATAGCTTCTACCAAAGCCGTCGACTATATTAAATCCACATTCCCTGAGGATAAGACCACACTTTGGCTCGGTGCTGTGGATGATGAAATAAACTCACACTCCTATATAGTGCCGGGACTTGGGGATGCCGGTGACCTTGCTTACGGCATTAAAGAATAACCATGTTGAAAACTGTGTTGATAACCGTAAAAAACTTGACAGCATATTTTNATAATATTATTTTGAATACTCGGAATCACCACCATATAAGCTTCTCTGAAGAACTGCAAAATAAGTTGGCAATCGTTTATCAAACGGTTGCCAACCGCTTTTTAGCAGGTTATTCAATTGCCATACCAACTAAAGTTACTAACTTTGCAGCTTATAAACATAGTGTAGATAACATTGGTAATNGCACTGAATATCATAATGTTGTAATGTTCATAATATGATTATAAGCACTACNCCGGTATCAGTAACCGTAAAATGCAAGCAATTGGCGGAAAAGTTATCATAGCTATTTACATTCCTTATTCTTCATCATAGAAAAAAAATTTTTTAAGATTTTAATTTATATATAAGATTATATGGCTGTTAAAACTCCTGATACTGCCAAGCTCTTGGAAGAAATTGAAGAGCTNAAGAAAAAGAGGGGAGCGGTGATTATGGCTCACTACTACCAGGCTCCCGAAATACAGGACATAGCCGATCACATAGGCGATTCCCTTGCTCTTGCGAGGATAGCGGCTACTTTGAGCAATCCTGTNATTGTGATGTGCGGNGTTCACTTCATGGGAGAAACAGCTAAAATACTTTCCCCGGACAAGATAGTATTGGAACCCGACACAAATGCCGGATGTTCCCTTGCNGACAGTTGTCCCCCTGAGGAATTCAAGGAATTTGTTGAGGCGCATCCGGGCTACACTGTCATAAGCTATGTTAATACCACTGCAGGAGTGAAAGCCTATACAGATGTGGTNGTGACATCGGGAAATGCAAAACAGATAGTTGATACATTTCCTCAGGATGAAAAGATAANCTTCGGNCCNGATAAAAATCTTGGCACATATATTAATAATGTGACAGGACGCTCAATGCTGCTTTGGAATGGAGGTTGCCATGTGCATGAAAAATTCTCTCCGGAAAAAACAGCTGCTTTGAAAAAAGAATATCCTGATGCTCCTTTGCTNGTGCATCCCGAATGCCGACAGGCTATGCATGCGCTGGCGGACTGCATAGGCTCTACAGCTGTGCTTCTAAAATACGCCTGTGAAAGTGATGCNGGCAAATTCATAGTGGCAACAGAGAGCGGAATCCTTCANCAGATGCAGAAAGCGTGTCCCGATAAAATATTTATCCCTGCACCTACTGAAGAGGCTTCATGTAGCAAATGCGAACACATGAAGCTGAATACTCTTGAAAAATTGCGTGACTGCCTACGTGACATGAAGCCTCAGGTTGAGGTGGATGAGGAGATTGCCGTAAAGGCGCGCAAGCCTATAGAACGTATGCTGGAACTTTCAGCTAAATAATAGAGAATATTATACACATAAATATATATGGAATACAATCACAAGAATATCGAGAGCAAGTGGCAGCAGTATTGGAAAGACAATGCCACTTACAAAACAGAAATAGATGAATCCAGACCTAAATTCTATGTGCTGGATATGTTTCCTTACCCTTCCGGTGCAGGACTCCATGTTGGGCATCCGTTAGGCTACATTGCTTCTGATATTTATTCTCGTTTCAAACGCCTTCAGGGATTTAATGTACTTCATCCTATGGGATACGATGCTTATGGTCTCCCTGCAGAGCAGTACGCTATTCAGACAGGGCAGCATCCTGAAATCACAACTAAGGTAAATATTGACCGGTATCGCAGCCAGCTTGACAAAATAGGTTTTTGCTATGACTGGGACAGGGAGGTGCGCACATGCAATCCTGACTATTACAAATGGACACAGTGGGCATTCATCCAGATGTTCAATTCCTACTATGATACCAAGGAATGCAAGGCTAAACCCATAGCTGACCTTGAAAAGCATTTTGATGAATACGGTTCAAAGGGTATTCATGCAGCTTGCTCAAAAGAGCTTGATTTCACAGCCGGGGAGTGGAAAGCAATGGATGAGAAAGCGAAGAGCGATACACTTATGAACTACCGCATAGCTTATCTTGGCAACACTATGGTAAACTGGTGTCCTAAACTCGGCACTGTGCTTGCTAATGATGAGGTTAGCGAAGGTGTGTCTATTCGTGGAGGTTATCCTGTAGAGCAGAAATTAATGTACCAGTGGTGCCTTAGAGTGTCTGCATACGCCCAGAGGCTTCTTGACGGATTGGAAACAGTTGACTGGACCGATTCACTTAAAGAAACGCAGCGCAACTGGATTGGACGTTCTGAAGGTGCTGAAATGAAGTTCAAGATTGCGGACAGTGATGTGGAACTTGAAATTTTTACTACCAGGGCTGACACTGTTTTCGGAGTAACATTTATGGTGCTTGCTCCTGAAAGCGCGTATGTTGATATGATTACTACTCCTGACCGTAAAGCTGAGGTTGACGCATATATAGCCAGCATCAAGCATAAGACCGAGCGCGAAAGGATGATAGATAAGAAAGTTACCGGCGTGTTTACCGGAGCTTATGCAATTAACCCTCTTACTGGAGAAAAAATACCTGTTTGGGTGAGTGACTATGTGCTTGCCGGATACGGAACAGGTGCAATCATGGCTGTGCCTGCGCATGACAGCCGTGACTATGCTTTTGCGCGCCGTTTTGAGCTTCCTATCATTCCTCTTATCGAAGGTGCTGATGTAAGTGAAGAGAGTTTTGATGCTAAGAGCGGCAAAATGATGAATTCAAAAGGTCCGGAACTTGACCTTAACGGCATGGAAGTTAAAGATGCTATTGCTGCTACAAAGAAATTCATCAGTGAAAAAGGTATAGGCAAGGTAAAAGTAAATTATCGCTTGCGTGATGCTATTTTCAGCCGTCAGCGTTACTGGGGTGAACCTTTCCCTGTATATTATAAGGACGGAATACCTCAGATGATGGATGAAAGCCAGCTGCCTTTGCTTCTGCCCGAAGTTGACAAGTTCCTACCCACAGAAACAGGAGAGCCTCCTCTTGGACGTGCTAAAAACTGGAAAACTCCTGAAGGTTATCCTATCGAACTTTGCACTATGCCTGGCTTTGCAGGTTCATCCGCTTACTATCTGCGCTATATGGATCCTAAGAATGACAAGGCGCTTGTAAGCAAAGAGGCAAATGATTACTGGAAAAATGTTGACCTTTACATTGGTGGCACCGAGCACGCCACCGGTCACCTTATTTATAGCCGCTTCTGGAATAAATTCCTTTATGACCTCGGTCTTGTGTGTGAGGAAGAGCCTTTCCGCAAGCTTATAAACCAAGGCATGATTCAAGGAAGGAGCAACTTTGTATATCGTATAAAGGATACAAACACATTTGTGAGCTACAATCTTAAAAAGGATTATGATGTGACTCCTATTCATGTGGATGTAAACATAGTAAGTAATGATATTCTTGATTTGGATGCTTTCCGTGCTTGGCGTCCTGAATTTAAGGATGCTGAATTTATCCTTGAGGAGGGAAAATATGTTTGCGGTTATGCGGTAGAAAAAATGTCCAAATCCATGTTCAATGTTGTTAATCCTGATGACATTGTAGAGCGTTACGGTGCGGACACTCTCCGTCTTTATGAAATGTTCCTTGGTCCGCTTGAGCAGAGCAAGCCTTGGGATACCAACGGCATCGATGGTGTTAACCGTTTCCTCCGTAAGCTCTGGAACCTTTTCTATAAAGGAGATACTTTGCTTGTTACTGACGGTGAACCAAGCCGTGAAGAGCTCAAATCAATACATAAGTTGATAAAGAAAGTNACTTCGGATATTGAAAACTTCTCTTTCAACACCTCTATAAGCGCATTCATGATATGTGTAAATGAGCTCACACAGCTTAAATGCCATAACCGCGAAGTACTTTCACAACTCGTTATATTGCTTGCTCCATTTGCTCCTCACGTTTGTGAGGAACTTTGGCACATTCTCGGCAATGACACAACTGTGTGCGATGCGCAGTGGCCTGTTCACAACGAAGANTANCTTAAGGAAGACAATGTCACTTATGCAGTATCCTTTAACGGTAAGGCTCGATATAATATTGAGGTTCCTGCCGATATGCCTTCCGACCAGGTTCAGGAAGTTGCTCTTTCAAATGAAGGCGCTTCAAAATGGACTGAAGGCAAGAATATTGTCAAGGTAATTGTTGTGCCTCGCAAAATTGTGAATGTTGTAGTAAAATAGAATAGCTCGTTTTCCGTTACTATATTGTATGAAACGAGAAATAGTATTTGCTACTAATAATCCTCATAAGCTTCAGGAACTCCGGCGTATCGCCGGAGATTCCTGGACTATTCTTTCATTGGAAGAGATAGGTTGCCATGAGGATATACCTGAGACCGCTGATACACTTGAGGGAAATGCAGAGCAGAAAGCGCGGTTTATTAAAGAAAAATATGGTTACGATTGTTTTGCTGATGATACCGGTCTGATTGTTGATGCACTTGGCGGGGCGCCCGGAGTATATTCTGCAAGGTATGCTGGTCCAGGGCATGATTCGCAAGCAAATATGAAACTTTTGCTTGCAAATATGGAGGACAAAAATGACCGTGCCGCACGTTTCCGCACTGTAATTGCTTTGGTTCAGAGCAATGAACTGCATCTTTTTGATGGTGTGGTTGAAGGTGAGATAACCCATGCTCCGGCAGGAAACTCAGGTTTTGGTTATGATCCTGTTTTCAAGCCTGTTGAAAGCAATGTCACTTTTGCCGAAATGGATGCTGATGCTAAAAATGCTATCAGTCATCGCGGCAGGGCTACAGCAAAGCTTATANATTATCTTCTCGGTAANTAAAACAGAGGAGATTGGCATGAAAATAAGGTTTATTGCNTTNTTGNCGNNTNTTTTNGCGGTTTTCTCTCNTANTGCAGCTGTTCCTGTAGGCAGTTNGAGTATGTATCCGTCATTCACATTGCCTCTGGGAAAAGTTATTGAAACCGGTGACAAGGTTTATTACCTTGCCGGAGGGGGATTATTCTCTTATGACAAAGGCACACAGGAAAGTTTTTCTTACACTGCCGATAATTTGCTGAGTGATTACTATGTAAGTGACATTTTCTTTGATAGGAATAGCGGGCGTATTGCCGTGTGCTNTTCAAATTGCAATATAGACATTCTTTCAGATGACGGCAGCATAGTAAACCTTTCGGATATACNCGATGCATCTGTAAATTCATCAAAGTCAATANATGGAGCGGCATGGNACGGTGACATTCTTTATGTTGCTACAAATTTTGGTGTTGTAGTTTTTGATGTGGCACGCTGCAAGGTTATTGATTCTGGAAATTATGGAAATGAAATCAATGCTATAGGAGTCNCGGACGANTGTATAGTAATATCTTCNGGTGAAGATTTGCTGGCAATAAATAAAGTTGACCGTATAAATAAATTTGANAATTGGAAAGTAATAGGTTCTCCAGGTAAAATTGATGAACTTGCTTATGATNAATNTTCCGTGCTGCTTGGAAGAAGTGGTGTAAAAGTACTTAAAATCAGTTTATCNGGAGATAAGAAAGCTTTGANTNAGGAAATTGGTTACACATATCAGCCTTTCATAACCACAGAAAAGGGTATAGGTTATATATCCGGCAATAATATTGATGTTGGAGGAGAAGTNATACCTTTGCCTGATAANGNAGCGGATNATATTNTTNGNACACTTGATCCTGCAGTGCAGGTTTGGGCACTTGATNCTGACGGAATTGCTTCATTTATACGTTCAGGAAATTCGTGGAATATCATTAGCGAGCGTGTCCGTCCTTATTCTATCTCTGTCCGTGAAGCATCATTTATTATTCCGGACAGAAGCGGTGAAAGGATATACTTTACTATTCTCGGACCATCTGTGTACCGCACAGCTTTATCTACTGAAAGTGAAGGAATTTTTACCCGGCAGCAAACGGCACTTCTGTATGACGGTAAAATAAGTGATGTGGCGGCGCGTGGTGTTGACCTTGGAAATGTTGCATCAGAGTTTATTCCTAAATATGAGGGGAGGGCTGCTGCTACTACTCGCCTTGCTGAAAATCCTGATGACAANGATACTTATTTCATAGGCACGGGAAATGATGGTCTTTATAAAATNACANCNGGGCAATTCGTAGGAAAATATGACAGCTCTAATGCGCCTATGTCNGCTCCTTGGGGCAGCAGGGTGTATGAGGTGAGTTTTGACCGGGGAGGGAATATGTGGGTNGGGGCTGATGGTCTCACCGCCTNTTCCGGTATAATGGTTTTGCCTTCTGNAAAAAANGATTTGAAACCTTCNGAAGTAAAGCATAGTGATTGGTTCATACCTGATTTGAAGGGATTTGAAAACGGAAANGATATNAGGATATTTCATTGTGATAAATCTCCTGTAGTTTTCATATTTTCATCCAATAGCAACCATTGTTTTGTTGCCTACCACACAAACGGCACTCCGGATAATTTTGATGATGACAAAGCTGTTCTCTGGAATGACCTCACAGATATTGATGGAAAAACTTTTTCTCCTGAGCATGTCACATCCATTGCCGAAGATAAAGANGGAAAAGTGTGGATAGGTACTACCGAAGGAGTGATTGAAATTTCCTCTCCTGCTGATGCGNTTGATCCTAATCTGCGGGTACGCCGCCTTAAGATTGACCATGGTGACGGTACCGGGCTNGCCGATTACTTTGCAGGCACAGATGTGGTGCTTGACATAAGTGTTGACGGGGCAAACCGTAAATGGGTTGCAACTGCGGCNTCAGGTGTATATCTTGTAAATCCTGCTGGGAATGAGATTTTGAAACATTTCACGGCTTCCAATTCTCCACTTCCTTCGCAGAAAGTCAATGCGGTTCACGCCTCCAAAATAACTAATTCAGTTTATTTCGCCACTCCGGAGGGTGTGATGGAGTATGGAAATGACGCTACAATACCGTCCGACAATTTTTCCTCAATAAAAGTTTATCCTAATCCGGTTACACCAGATTATGGGGGAGAAGCTACCATAGAAGGACTTATGGAAGGTTCTCTGGTTAAGATTGCCGATTCATCNGGAACNGTTGTATGGCAAGGACGNNCAGAGGGAGGAATGATTACATGGAATATGACAAANTCATCCGGAAAGCNTGTTCGTACCGGAGTTTATTATATCTTTGTATCCTCATCTCTTGACGGGGTCTCAAAGGGTGCCGTTACAAAGATTATGGTAGTGAACTGACATGGCTGAAAGCTGTTGTTATTAATAAAAAAGATTATGAAGAACGAACTCGCATATCGCAACGAAGACGACAAATGCTATGGCGCGACCGGCATGGCTGTAGGTATTATGGTGTTTAACGGTGAAGATCTTCTCTCTTCNATGAGTTTGGACGCAGAACCCGGCTCTATCATGGAGATGCACGATATGTTCTATTTCAACGGCAATCCCGGTTTGTCAGCAAAATCAGCTTGGAGGCAGATTAAGGAGAATTACGAGCTCTCTGTNGCAATGCTCATATCAAATATTATGTGCCGTAGCCTTGTGCTTGACAAAACACCGGTAGCTTTGTCACGAAAAAACCGTATACGCAATATTGTTGCGCAGGAAGGCAGGGAAACATGCGGTCTTGAAGATGATGAAATAAGCCGCGTCTTTGACCAGGAGTATACTATCCTTTTCCGCGTATTCAACCATCAGGGAGTGCATGGGGTTATCCATGATTTTGCTGATACGTTAAAGCGGAGGCGCCATATGAGCCGTTTGGAGATTCTTGACCAGCTCCGGGCGCTTAGCATGCTTTGATGCGCGGTTATTTCCTTTGCAAGAAGTATCATTTCGGATATATGCTATGTTCCGCTTGTCGTTTGCGGGTCCAGTATTAGGTTTAGCGGCTTCAGGTTCTGTTGCCGCTTCGTTTTGTGCAGATAGTTTCTTTTCGTTGCGTTTTTCGCGTCTGTCGGCACGCTCATCTATGTCATATTTTATAAATGCGAAAATTATACCCGCTTCTCCGGTCANTTCAGGAATNGTGCCGTACATTACATACTCCATGACTGCGCTGANAACTTGACCTTTGATTTCTGTAGANCAGTCTTTGATAATCTCATACNATGCGGNTTTAANAGCGAAATTTTTCATAATTTGCGTGTTTTTTATTGTGTGTCAATTGTTTCGATGCAAAGATAAATAGCCATACAGGCATTAATAACGCACATCCGTATTAATAAAGGTTAACCACCTAAAATAATTATTTAAGGGGCACGAATGATATCTTTTTATTACCTTTGCACATTACTATATACATTTACACCTACTTATGTCAGACAAATCAAAGAAGTTCCTTTTGCAGGAAAAAGACATTCCTACTGCATGGTACAATATCATACCTTCCATGCCTGTTAAACCGCGTCCGATGCTTAACCCGGCTACAAAAGAACCTTTGAAGGCGGAAGATCTATATCCGCTCTTCTCCGAAGAGGCATCACGCCAGGAGATGAATTTCACCGACTCATGGATTGAGATTCCCGAGGAGGTACGCGACCTCTACAAAATATGGCGTCCCACTCCTCTTGTGCGCGCCCGTGGGCTTGAAAAAATGCTCGATACTCCCGCCCACATCTACTTTAAGAATGAAAGTGTCAGCCCGGTTGGTTCCCATAAGCTCAATTCAGCTATTCCACAGGCATATTACTGCAAGAAGCAAGGAGTTACCAATATAACAACAGAGACCGGTGCAGGTCAGTGGGGCGCTGCTCTTTCGCTTGCCTCTAAAATGTTCGGTCTTGAGCTCGCAGTATATATGGTTAAGATTTCGTATAACCAGAAACCTTACCGTCGCTCAATAATGCAGACTTATGGCGCTGAGGTGGTTGCTTCTCCAAGCATGTCGACCAAGGCAGGACGAAAAATTATTACCGAGCATCCAAATTACCAAGGTTCTCTCGGTACTGCTATTTCCGAAGCTGTTGAACTTGCAATGTCCACTCCTAATTGCAAATATGCCCTTGGCTCCGTGCTCAACCATGTTGCCCTGCATCAGACTGTGATTGGTCTTGAGGCAGAGAAGCAGATGGAAANGGCAGGGGAGTATCCGGATACAGTTATCGGGTGCTTNGGTGGAGGTTCTAACTTCTCCGGAATATCNTTTCCTTTCATGCGCNATANCCTTNCAGGGGAACGCAATNCCAAGTTCATTGCTGCGGANCCTTCATCTTGCCCGAAACTGACTCGTGGAGTAATGCAATATGATTTCGGTGATGAAGCTGGATACACACCTCTTATTCCTATGCTAACTTTAGGACATAATTTCTCTCCTGCAAATATCCATGCCGGAGGACTCCGCTATCATGGTGCGGGTTCGGTTGTGAGCCAGCTAAAAAATGACGGATTGATGGATGCTGTCGATATTCCACAGCTTGAATCATTTGAAGCGGCAACCATGTTTGCAAAGGCTGAAGGCATTATTCCTGCTCCTGAATCTGCCCATGCAATAGCAGCTACAATCCGTGAAGCACTGAAGGCAAAAGGGAGTGGAGAGAAAAAAGTTATCCTTTTCAACCTTTCGGGTCACGGTCTTATTGATATGACTGCCTACGACCGTTATCTTGCCGGAGACCTTGCTAATTATGAGGTGACTGATGCTGAAGTTGCGGCAAATACATCAACACTTGAGAAAATCATTTGATTGCAACTATACAGATGCAAAAAAGCCTGGGCGGTGTATCGCTCAGGCTTTTTTAGTAATGTATGTCTTTCAATCAGGTTTGNNNAATATCTTTCANTNTATGNATANTNNTATCAACATGTATGTCTNATNTCTNTNCTNGCTGCTAAAAACTTACTTACCTGTAGTCNGCGAANCGNGTCTGGAGCTCCTGGCGTGCGAAGAANATGCGGCTCTTGATNGTACCNANGGGAAGNCCCATCTCATCNGCGATTTCATTGTACTTGTAGCCGGCAACGTGCATTGTGAAGGGTACGCGGTACTTTTCGGGGAACTCGTTGATTGCAGCGGTGATTTCTGCNGCGGTGTAGCTTCCTTCCGGTGAATCGATGCCGCTGTCCTGGCTCAGGTTGAGGTGGTAGAGGTCCTCTGTCTGGTCGATGACTGTTGCGCTGCGTGCAAT
>WFLX010045277.1_pt1 | contig 22049 bp, 17 predicted proteins | sample 4967041 | NCBI WGS metagenome assembly WFLX01 (sample SAMN12857096, study PRJNA449069) | gut metagenome | isolation source: stool from male and female vole | host: Microtus ochrogaster | place: USA:Florida | collected 2017
GGACTACTCCTCGAACTTCGACTACGACAGCGGCGACATCGACAAGGAATGGGCCCACCTGACGCTGAAAATCAACGCCAAGGACTTCGTGGCCGAGAGCGACGACGATTCTTACTACTTCACCCTCTTCGCCGACGGAGGTGCCGACATCGTCATCAAAAACGTGGTGATAAAGGGCGAGAAGGCCGAGCTGCAGCTGCCTGTGGCACAGGGCTACACCGACTACACCGGCACGTCGTTCACCGCCCACTGGAGCGAAGTGGAGGGCGCCACCGGCTATTACCTGACGGTGTACAACTTCGACCCCACCACCAGGACGAACACCTCGACATTCCTCGACGCGCAATTCACGGCCGACAATTTCTACACCGTGGAAGGCCTTACTCCCGGCAACTTCTATTCCTACGACGTGACGGCCACCAACGGCTCGTTCACCACCTCGGCCTCAAACAGGGTGGTGGTGTGTGAGCTGCCTGCTCCCCAGGGCGTTACTCTCTCGGCCGGCGACGACGACATGTCTATCATTGCCAGCTGGACGGCCACTCCGGGCGCCAACTACTATGTGGTCACCGCCACAGCCTCCCATCCCGTAACTGCCGGCCAGACGGTGGTGCTGGCCGATGCCGACTTCTCCGACATCGAGAGCACCGGCACGGTGGCCGAGCCCGAAGAATCCGACTACTGGTACGACTCGCTCATCGAGCTGCCGGGCTGGCAATTCAACCTGGGTTGCTCGGCCCCCGGCGCCTATGGCTTCTGGGACAACGCACAGTACACGGCCATGACCGGCCTGGTGGCATCCCTCGCTTCGATGGACTACGACCTGACCAACATCAAGGACGGCCGCGTAGACCTGAGCGTAGAGGCCGCATCGCCCGGCAACGGCATGCTCGCCGGCCTGCTTGCTTTCAACGACGCCGAGAGCCAGTACGAGGTAGCCTCGGCCTGGGGCAGCCCCGCCGATGTGCCCGAAGAATACGAGACCTACACATTCTCGCTCTCGGGCGCCGCGGCCCGCACCCAGTTCCTCTTCGCCACCCGCACGGATGGCAATGAAGACGGCGCCATTCTCATCCGCAACCTGAAGATAACGGGCGAGGCAGCCGCCGACGGCAATGTGGTGATGCCCGCGGGCATCCTGGAGACGGCCGCCACTTCGGGCGAGCTCGGCATCAAGCTCGAGGACGGTGTCACCTACAGCGCCACCGTGGTGCCCTATCTCGTCGACAACAGCGGCGTTATCCTGGCCACCGGCAAGCCCTCCGAGCCCGCGACGTTCCAGGCCGAGCTGAGCGGCATAGAAGCCGTAAGCGTCGACGCCACCGACGCCCCGGCCGCCTACTACGACCTCCATGGCCGGCGCGTAGCATCGCCCGAGCGCGGCGCCACCCCGATACAGCTGGCCGGCGCAAAAGCCACCAAGGTTCGCTACTAATCACCCCCCCCACTCCATTGACCCTCCCCGCGGCCCGCACCGCAGGGAGGGTTTTTATCATCATAATGATTCAGCAGATGAGTATAAAAAAATAAATTTTCGTTTCTTGTGTCGCTTTTGTCGTTATGTATCCCCGTACGCGCTCGACCCGTAATAATAATCTGAAAATTTAGCGGCGATATTTGGCGGAATGAAGAAAAAAGTGTAAATTTGCAGGCAATTTTTTCCGCAACGGGCCCGACAGCAAAGAGGCCGGCACGAATGGATGCCACCCGCCCGCCGGAGTAACTTATTAAAGTTCAGATACATGTACGTTATCGTAGAAATNCAGGGACAGCAGTTTAAAGCCGAAGAAGGCAAGTTCCTGTATGTTCACTACCTGGGCGAAAAGGCTCAGGCCGGTGACACCGTAGAGTTTGACCGCGTTCTCCTCGCCGACAAAGACGGCGAAGTGCTCGTGGGCGCTCCCACCGTAGAAGGCGCAAAAGTTGTGTGCGAAGTAGCCGAAAGCCTCGTAAAGGGCGACAAGGTGATCGTGTTCAAGAAAAAGCGCCGCAAAGGCTATCGCCGCAAAAACGGCCATCGCCAGTGCTTCTCCAAAGTCGTGATTAAAAACATTGTTGCTTAACCCCTAAAACACTATCAGAAATGGCACATAAAAAAGGTGTAGGTAGTTCTAAGAACGGCCGCGAGTCGGAAAGCAAACGACTCGGTGTTAAGATTTTTGGTGGTCAGTTTGCCAAGGCCGGCAACATCCTCAAGCGTCAGCGCGGCACGGTTCACCACCCCGGCCTGAATGTGGGCATCGGCAAGGACCACACCCTCTACGCTCTCGTTGACGGCACCGTTCTCTTCACCGAAGGCAAGAACGGCCGCAAGTTCATCAACATCACCCCCATCGAGGCCTGATAGGCCCGGGAGATTCCCAACGCACGAAACACGATGCGCCCGCGCGCCCGGCAAGCAATCCGGACGGACGGGTGCATTTTTTTTTGCCGCGGCCCAAACATTCCGCCCTCGAGGGGTGTTATTAATGTACCACGTTGTTCAATTGATTTATTTATGAGTTCGTCACAGATGCTAGGTGCGCTGCTCCTGATAGCAGCCACTACGCAAGGGTCGCATGCCGAAAGTCCGGCTCGGATAGCAGCCGGACTTTCGGCGGCCACTCCCTACAATGCAGGGGCACGCTACGAGGTGCTTCTGCCCCAGAGCGAAGACCCCGTAGTGTACAATATCGAATTATACGCGCGCGCGACGGAAGAGCCCGACACGCTCTCGCCGTGCGACTATCTTATAGACTGGTCGATGATGACCCCGTCGGGTCCCACGGCCGGCTTCAGCAGCTACTTCGACGGCCATCACTACCGCCTGCGCGACAAGCGCCTCCAGGAGTACCACTTTGCCGACAACCCCGCGGCGTTCGCACCCCGCGGCGCAGTGGAGGCTGGCGTGCAGCAGCAGGCACAGTTTGCCTCGCTGCTGCCGGCGTTCATAGCCCGCGAGCTCGAAAAGATGCAGGCAAGCGACAATTTCAGCTACACCGTGGAGCGCAGCCGCGACGGAAGCCTCCTCGAGGTCAAAGGCACCGAGCGCTACAACGGCGTTCCCGGCCGCGAGTTTGAATACTGCTTCGACAGTTCCACGCTGCTGCCTGTGAAAGCCGAGGTGTGCTACAATCCCGGCCACATGAGCGAGCAGACCGTCACCGTGCACTATCTACCCCCCGGCGAGGGCGCCATGAGCGGCCGCCTCGACGAGCCCGCCCTCATAGCGCGCTACCCCGAGGCCTTCGAAAGCTATCGCCGCAGCGACTACACCCTGGCCACCCTGCCCGGGCGCCCGCTGCCGGCCATTTCGGCCCCGTCGCTCTCCGGCGAACGCCTCACCCGCANGNCCGGCGACCCCTGGGAACNGCCCACCGTGATAGCCCTGGTGGACGCCGATGTAGACGGCTGCGCCGAGACCGTCGAGGCACTCCGCACCGCCATCGACCAGAGCCCCGTGGCCGCCACCCTGGTGCTCGCGTTCACGGGCACCCACCCCGATGCCGCCGCCGAAATTGCCGGCCGCCCGCGGCCCGACGAAATCGTGCTCACGAGCGCCCGCAGTATAGCCCGCGACTGCGGAGCCACGGCTACGCCCACCATTATAATATGTGGCACCGACGGCCTCGTGAAAAATGTGCACACCGGACGCAACAAAGATATCGCCGAAATTGTTATACAGGAAATAGCAATAGCAAAATAAACAAAAAAACANNCNACGATATGCAAACTGTATNCCTCANCGGCACACCCTGCCANNCNTACGGCACCATCCCCGCCAAGGGCACGAAAGCCCCCTGCNACNCACTCGTANACAAAGANNTGCGCGAAANCTCCTGCATGGANTATCTCGACAAACGCGTAGTTCTCAACGTCTTCCCCAGCCTCGACACCGAGGTGTGCGCCATGTCGGTGCGCCGCTTCAACCAGGAAGCCGCCGGCCTCGACAACACCGTGGTAATTTGCGTATCGATGGACCTGCCCTTCGCCCAGAAACGTTTCTGTAGCGCCAACGACATCGAGAATGTCGAGGTTGCCTCAGCGTTCCGCTCGCCCCTGTTCGCCCAGGAATACGGCCTGCAGATGGTCGATGGCCCCCTGGCCGGCCTCCTGGCCCGAGCCGTGATTGTGCTCGACGAAGACCGCAACGTCATCTACTCCCAGCTCGTCGAGGAAATCACCAAAGAACCCGACTACGAAGCAGCAATAGCAGCCCTCAAATAATCTACCTCTCTCTATCAATCTATCAACCGCATCCCCGCGCGACCTCCATCGCCGGGGATGCGGCGTTTTATGCCCCCGGCAGAGCCTCGGAGAGGCGATTTCCCTTAGCGCCAGGTCGAGCGCAGCGAGGCCTGGTGTAGGCCGCAACCTAAACGCGGGCGCTTCGGAGATGCGCTGTTATCTCACACAACCCCGCGAGCGCAACGACGCTCCCGCGAACTTCCTCATGCAAAACCGCGGCCGGCGAGCCTCAGCGCGAGAGCGCACGGCGAGCGAAACGACGCGCCGGCAGAGCGCGTCCCGAGACATAGCCGCGGGGTAAGCGCAGCGCAACCCGCGGTTCGCCGAGCCCCCCCCCCCTCAATCGGGCGAGCGGCCCCCGAGGGNGCAGCCCGAGCGGGGCCATGCGAGCCTGATGCGGCCCGCGGCCGGCGCTCCCCCCCCCAATGGGGCGAACGGGTGGCGGGGAAGTTTTTTCGGGGGAAAAGTTGCTGAGCTTGAAATTATTCGCTATTTTTGGGGGTGTAAATGTAGTGGACTATGCACAGAGCGGCGGTTTTTTTCGTGGTGTGCTGTCTGGCCCTCGGGGCCGGAGCGGGGCGCCGTGTGCCGCTGGGCCGCGAGGTGGCGCCTTTCGAGCCGGACGAGCTGCGGGCTGCGGTGTGGGACACCGACCGGCGCTCGACGCTCGACGACCATGCCGCGGTGTTCACCTCGGCGGCGGCGGGGGCNTACTACGNGTGGGCGCCGGACCGCTNNCGCTCCTATGCGCTGCGGGGCGACACGCTGGTCTACCGCGGCNACAACATAGGGCGCCACGAGCGGATGCTCCTGGAGGGGCCGGCGCCGTCGAGGCTCGTAGGCGGCGGCGCGCCGGGGGCGGCGTTTGCGACCGCTTTCGCGGCCCGCGGGCTGCTCTACGATCGTTTCGGCTCGGCGGAGACGGGCGCGCTGACGGCCGAGGTGCTGGCGGCGGGTGTGCTGGTGGCCGGCGGCGACAGCGTGGGCGTGATGCTCCAGCGCGAGGTGATAGAGGCGAGCAAGATTTACGACGGCGACAGTTGCGCGGTGGCGCAGCGGGCGGTGATTCTGCGCTGGCTGCGGCCGGGGGAGATGCATCCGCTGGCGCTGCAGGTGCAGTGTGGCGCGGAGCCGCCCAGGCTGTTTGTGGTGCCGGAGGTGCCGGCCGCCGAGGCGGAGGCGGACGGCGCCCCGCTGCAGGCGCCTGCGCCCGACGACCGCGCCATCATGGACGTGCTGGAGTCGGCCTCGGCGGTGCTCACGCCCGACGGGCTGGAGCTGTCGCTGGCCCGCGGGGCCGGCGCGGCGTGGACGGTGAACGCCTATCTCATTGACACTACGGGCAATATCTACGCCTCGACCACGATGGAGGCCGACGGCCGCTGCACGCTGCCTGTGCCGGGGGCCTACTCGGGGCGGCTGTTCGTGGTGGTGTGCTGTGCCGAAAGGCCCGAGTTGCAATACAAATTCTTTGCGGGGCTATGAACGGGCTCAAGGGCATACTGCTGTGTTGGGCGCTCCTGTCGCTGCAGNCCGGGNCTCAGNACTATATCACGCCCATGNCGGCCGACCTTACGCCGCCCACNCCGCAGTCGGCGCAGATCATGGAGTATCAGATGCCGCAGCCGGCGATGCTCACGGNCGCCGTGGACCTGGCGGTGCCGCTCTACACGGTGCAGTGCGCCGACTACGCGCTGCCGCTGTACATGCAGTACCACTCCAACGGCATCAAGGTGATGGACGACCCCTGCCCCTACGGCTACGGCTGGGCCCTGATGCCGGCCCTGCGCGCCACCCGCACCATCCTAGGCCGCCCCGACGAGCTCTACGACTTCGCGACCGTTTTCGACAGCGACCCTATGATTACGGCATTCCAATGCATGGTTCAGCCCTTCGCCGAGTCTTACTACCATCCGGGCCTGTACGATGGACAGCACGATATTATCTCTCTGGCATTACCTGACCATACCGTAACACGCGTCATTGACTTCACCAGCGGGAAACCCGTATTTTCGGGCGGTTGCGACGGAGAGTATACAGTCAGCTCCGACGTTAATCTCGACAGCATTACCGTAATCGACCCGCGAGGTATACGCTACCTTTTCGCCGGGACATGCGAGGAACAACCCACCATCGACCTTAAACCTTACCGCACTTGCTGGCCTCTGAAAAAGATAACGCTGCCCGGTGGCGAATGCATATCAATTTCCTGGTCGATGAAGAGAAATTATTTTGGCGGAGGCGGCAACTATCTGGGCGGTTACTCCTTCCTCGACAGGTTCTCCATCTATGAATGGTGGAACTCGGGGGTGGACCTATATGAATTCAACAGCAGCAACTACGACAATACTATATTTCAGGAATTTGAGGCTCCATATTATCTGCTGCGCATAAGCGAAATCAATTTTCCGGGAGGCTCCGTGAGCTTTAAGTACGAGAGAGTGTACTATCAGATGGAGATGATGAAGAAAATTGTGGTCAGCAACTCGCAGGGTGTCATCCGAACCATTGATTTTGAATTTGATTCTTCTAATTTAAGACTTTCGAAACTGAAGTTGAGCAATGAAGGCGACTATTCTTTCAGATACATGGAAGGCTCTGAGCCCCGTCCCAATATTCACTCCCAGGACTGGTGGGGATTTTTCAACAATAAGAAAAATCCGTCGCTTACTCCCAAGTTCAGGATAAAACGATATATCTACTCCCACGCCGATGGTTTCTGTTGGTGGAACATAGGCGAAGCCGACCGCTCGGTTGACACCGTGGCCATGATGAACAACATCCTCACGGGCGTCACCTATCCTACCGGCGGCACGTGTACATTTGAATACGAGCCCCACAAGTTCAAGCCCATGCGCGACGAGAGCGCCAGCAACGAGATTCCCGACATGGACAATCCCTATCTATCATACGGCGGTGGCCTAAGAGTGAAGCGCATCACGGCAAGTGGCACACCTGATTTGCCCGCACGCGTGGTAACCTACGAGTATAGCCAGGCGCGCGTCAGGGCTGTGCCGTCCGTGGCTTCATTCATAGATGTATCCGACGCCGTGATGGGATTATTGAATGTTGACTATTCATCGAAATGGGTCGACTATATTCGTTCGGTAAACATAAGGCCGCTATCAGATTATATGCGTTTCGACATCGGCGAGACGCCCGTGTGGTACGATTCGGTGAAGGCGAGATATGCCGAGGGCAGCATTCTTTATGTGCATAAGGACATGATACCGGAGGGTAACTATATCGACCGCAAGTTCGGGGTACGCTCCCACGGCACTTTGAGTAAGGTCTACAGCCAGGGGCCGCAACTTGTTGCAAAGGAAATATATGCCGCTGTCAACGGCAAGGAGGCTCTGGTAGAGCGCGACTCCATGACTTACGCAGTGGAAAGAGGAACTACTCTGTATTCCCGTCACATCTACCGCAAACTGATACATGTCCACACCGCCTCGAACGCGGCCCCGGATTTCGACAATGTAAGGGAAGTGTGCGACGCTCAGAACCCCAAATATAATGTAGACCGAGACCCTTACGAAATCATTGCCTATGGCGTTCAGTCTCTCACCGAGCGGCTGACGGGGAGGGTGCACACGGTGTACACCGACAACGGGGCCGTCACCACCACGGACACATATAATTATAAGGCGGGAACGTCGCTGCTCGCGTCGACCTCCACGACCACCTCGGAGGGCGGCGTCAGGACCACAGCGGTGGAGTATGCCGACGCATCCAAGGCCGGCGTGCAGGCGCAGATGGTGGAGGCGGGCGCCGTGGGCATCCCGCTGCGCGAGACCACGACCTGCGGAACGGCGTCCGTGGAGTATCGCGCGGAGTATGTACGCGCCGCCTCGGGCGCCTTCGTGCCCCGCAGCGTCACCACCACGCTGGGCTCGGGCGGCAGNNTGCAGTCGCCGGTGATGACCTACAACGNCGCCGGCCGGCCCGTGCAGTCGACCGACGCCGACGGCCGCTNCACGGCCTGGCTGTGGGGCTNCGGCGGGCTGCACCCGGTGGNCAAGGTCGAGGGCTTGACCCATGCCGAGCTATGCGCCCGTGNTGTCAGCGTAGNCACCNNCNGCGANCACGCCGAGGGGCTCGCGCCGCGCATCGGCNACCGCCCCGTGTGNCGCTACGGCTTCAGCCCGCTGCGCTTCCTCACGGAGGTGACCGCCCCCTGGGGCACCCACACGGCCTACGGCTACGGCTGGCGCGACCAGCTGGCGTCGGTGCACCGCAACGGCACCCTCATCGCCCGCCACACCGTCTCGCTCTACCCTGAGGGTGGCACCAACCGCCTGGTCGACGGCCTGCTGTTCTGCGACGCCCGCATCCTGGAGACCACCACGGAGTTTGACGGCTTCGGACGCCCCACCCGCCGCTACGACGACCTGAACCGCGCCACCTCCATCACCCGCTACGACGCCATGGGGCGCGCCGAGGCCACCTCGGTGCCGCTGCCGGAGGGCACGGAGCCGGGCGATACCGACTGGAGCCTTACGGGCTTCGAGGCCTCGCCGCGGGCCGTGGCCGAGTGGGCAATGCGGCCCGGCGAGCAGTGGGCCGGCGCCGGACGCCGCTCCACGGTGCGCCACCTCACCAACACGCCCGAGGGCGAATATCAGTGCTTCCGCATGCGCGCCACCGGCGAGAGCATCATCCACATGGGCATCTACACGCCCGGGCGCCTCCACGTGAGCGAGACTACCGACGAAGACGGCCACCTCACCCGCAGCTACACCACCCTCGACGGCCGCCTGGTGCAGACCAGCGAGGGCAAACCCGGCAACCTGCTCCACACCCGCTACATCTACGACGACTACGGCCGCCTCTGCGCCGTGCTGCCACCCGACATCGGCGGCGTAAACGGTCCCGTCTCGTCCCCCGCCGTGCAGAACCGCGCCTATCTCTACAGCTACGACGACTGCGGCCGGCGCGTCTCGGCCAAGATGCCGGGATGCGAGCCGGCGCTCACGCGCTACTCGCGCGCGGGCCGCGTGATTGCCGAGCACACGCCGGGAATGGCCGACGGCACCTGGTTGCTGCACCACTACGACGCCTGCGGCCGCGAGGTGCTATCCAGCCTTGCCACGGCCACCGAGCAGCAGCTCGGCGCCATCGCAGCCAATCTGCCCGTGGCCACCTACGCGGCATCGGCCACGGGTTGCTACAGCTTCGCGCCGGCGCTGCCTGTCGATGTGGGTTCGCCGCAAAAGGCTGTGTTCTACGACAGTTACAGCTTCCTCGCGGCCGCCAAGGGAGCCCTCCCGGCCATCTCGCAGGCGCGCCAGCCCCTGGGCCTCGTGGCGGGCAGCCGCGACTATGCAGGCGGCAGCCTGCTCTCGGCCGTNGCCTACGACGCGNAGGGCTTCGTGGCCGTGGAGTCGGCGCAGATGCCCTTCGGCACGCTGCACCGCAGCTACACGCGCGACCGCCAGGGCGCCGTGCTCTCCGCCACGGAAGATTTCAAGCCATCGACCGGCGCGGCCATCCACCGCGCGACCCTCAACACCTACGACGCCGGCGGGCGCCTCACCCGCCGCAGCGTCACCGAAAACGGCCACCAGGCATCCGTGGCATTCACCTACGACCACCGCGGAAACATCGCCACCGAGACCTGCGGCAACGGCGTGAAGCGCAGATACTCCTACGACATCCACAACTGGCCCGTAAAGACCGTAACCGAGGTGCCGCTGAGGCTGTCCATAGGACCAACGAGGCCCGACCCCATCCGCCCGGGCATGGCCGCCGACTATTACGGCGCAATCGTGCGCGACAGCAACCGCATCATCCCCATAGGGCCGCCGGCATTGCCCGTGGATACCCTGACCGAGCAGCTTTTCTACGCCGACGGTGCCGTGCCGCGCTACACGGGCGCGCCATCCGGACGCCTCAACATCCTGGGTGGCCGCTACGACTACCGCTACGACGCCCACGACCGCCTCACCCGTGCCGACTACACCCCCGCCAAGGACGGCGACGAGGACTTCTCCGCGAGCTACAGCTACGACATCCTGGCGCGCCCCACCCAGGTCAACCGCCTGGGCATCACCGACGTGGACGCCGACGGCAACGAGACTTTCGGCCAGCTCGACCTCCTCGCCTACACCTACGACGCCGCCGGCCGCATCGCCGCCATCACCAACGCCCCCGACGGCGACGACTACTACAGCCGTCCCGGCTTCCCCGCAGCCGGCAGCGAAGACACCTGGGACGCCGCCGGGCGAATGACCGCCGACACCGGCCGCGGCNTCACCGNCGTCNAGTACGACCACCGCAACCTGCCCCTGAACATCAGCTTCGACGACGGCCGCAACNTGGCCAACATCTACGACGCCGACGGCGCCCTCGTGCGCACCGTGCTCGTGCCCAAAGGCATCGTGGGCGACGGCTTCAAGCCCGTCATCCGCACCTACGCAGCCGACCGCGTGTGGGAAGACGGACGCCTGCTCTACAGCTACTTCCCCGGCGGCTACTTCGACGGCGACGGCACACCACACTACCTCCACAACGACTACCAGGGCTCCGTNGTNCTCGTCNCCGACTCCGCCGCCACCATCGAGCAGCGCAACACCTACTACCCCTACGGCACACCCCACCGCACCCCCGCCGGCCAACCCCGCCTCTACGCCGGAAAAGAGCTGCGCAGCGTGACCGGCGACTACGATTACGGCGCCCGCCTCCACTTCGCCCCCGCCCTGCTCTGGACCGTCCCCGACGCCCTCGCCGAAAAATACTACAACATCTCCCCCTACACCTTCTGCCTGGCCAACCCCATCGCAAATTTCGATAATGACGGGAATAGAGTATTCTTCATTAATGGTATGCATACTGGCGATGGAGGAAGCTCCGCTTATTGGGGTGGACTTGACAATGTTGTTATGGATGCTGTTCAGGATCACAACGCAACGTATATTGATGGTGCAATGGGTGGTGCTATTCAAACAGGTTTTTATGCGTGGTTAACGCCTGCTGTTGGTATTAATATAGCGATAAATTCATCAAACGCAAACCCAAAAGAAAGATATGAAGATGGCTATTCTCGTGGACGTGCAATGGCCAATGACATAGATAATAAAGAAGAAATATACATCGTAACTCATAGCATGGGTGGGTCTACCGGAAAAGGATTTGTAGAGGGACTCTTGTCTGTTAAGGGTGATGGNTTTAAAAGTAATATCANATGGGAGATTGACATAGCCCCNNTCCAACCATCATCACAAAGTGCCGTAGATGGCGTAAAAACCGGAGTTCTGCAGCATAAAGATGATAAAGTTGCAGGCTCAGGTCATATGAAAGGTGCCACTTATCAACCAAAACCTAAAAATTTGGGCACTTCATGGAGAGATTTAACCACAGCCCACTCGATAAAATCGTTTATTGATGAAATTGATAAGTTTATAGTTCAATTTGAGTCATTTATTAATAAGACAAAATGAAAAGATTACTTTATCTGATTATTATTTCCATAGCTATTTTGGTCTCCAGCTGTAAATACACACCGGGGACTTTTGAATACGTTTTGACATTAATTGGAAACATGTTTGAACGTACCTATTCTATAGAGAAGGACGGGCTTGAGGGAGTGGACACCTGTGCGTTTCCCGGAGACAAAGAACAAATTGCATCGAGCATAATTGCAAATATCGACACTATATGGGTTCAGATGAGAGATTCTTTAAATAATCATCCTGATTTGGGCTTTTCAGAATTATATAAAACTGAAGATTTTCTTTATGACCCTACTGGGGCCTACTCTGTTTGGACTTTTCAAATAGACCCGAAGTCAGACAGCCACTCCCCAATATGGAAACGTTATAAATTCTTATCTGATCGCCCCAGTACATTTTATAATGCGTATACTGACCTTATAGTATATAATAAGGATAAATTACTCTGCTGGGCTTTCGTTATTATTGAGCAGCACAAATTAGGTGGAACGGAGACCTCTAAAGTTCCTTACTATTGCGGCTATAATGTTATCGGAAAGAGAAATACTCAACAAGAACCTTTTAGGGTTTTTATAAGAAATCGAACGCCTTATCCATCTTATGAAAAAGGATGGGAGGAAAGGATGGAAAATGATGCCCTGTATATCCCGGGCTACACTTACGATGTCAGAGATGTTTATGAAGCAGATGAAGATAAGCTGCCTGTGGTCTCCGACCCGGATTTCTTCGAGAAGCATCCGCTTTTCCATAAGTTCAACGACTCAACCTACAATTTCGAGTGGTACATCGCCAATAAATTCGGACATGCGGGAGAGGCCCCCGTCTACCGACCATACAAATATCCCTACTAATTACCTCTGCGCTTATCTTTATGAAAAAACTAATTTACATCATTTCGATAACATGTATTTTGGGGATGGGATACAGCTGCAAATCCCAACATCCATTGTCGGCCTACGACTCGCTGAAATACAATTCTATAACTGTGTTCTACGCAGTAACTTATCCTGGTGACTATTATCCAGCCAATATAGTCCTTACTCAGGGAGGAAAGCGTACTGGATATGGCGTATACATGTGCAGTCCTATAATTTATAAATACGCAACGATGGGAGAATGGAAAGTCGTAAATGATACTCTGTATATATATAATGCCTTAGGTGTTTCCCCTACCGACACTAATAAGCTCATAACAGAACAGCTATCCCAAGGTAGCGACACGGTGACACAACGATATAAAATCATTGGAGATGCGCTATATGACATAACAGATTGGACAGAATTTAATAAACAAGTATTGGATGAACTCGGGCTAACCACTGACCNCGTAAATTACCACTACAAGCCNGATTTNGTATANCCTGTGTATCGAATGCNCCGCATCTCCAAAGACAAGNTGAANGACATTTGAANCAGATGCAGAACCGCGCTTATGTCGGCGCCCACGACCGCTGCGCTGGCGGCGGCTACACACGGGNCANGGAGGGCGGCGAGGGAAGGGGTGAAAAAATTGGAGGAGAAAAGGCGGGAAGATTTGGCTGTTTCAAAAATTTATATTAACTTTGCCATCCGAATTGACACGTTGAAACAAACAAAAAACCATATACGGAAATGAAACGTACTTATCAACCCCACAACCGTAAGCGCGTGAACAAGCACGGCTTCCGCGAAAGAATGTCCACTCCCGACGGCCGCAAGGTTCTGGCCCGTCGCCGCGCCAAAGGCCGCAAGCGCCTCACCGTCAGCGACTCCATCGCCGGCAAGTAATTCCGGAGATTGGGACACTTTCCAAAAAACCAGGCAGCTGCAAGCACGCCACGCGTGCACGCAGCTGTATTTTTTATGTAAACACCTTGCCATGAAAAAATACACCACCCTGTTTCTTGCTGCGGCCGCATGCCTCACGGCCGGTGCCCAGCGCATAGCCGTGCTGAGCGACATCCACGTGACTCCCGGAAATGAAAACGAGCGCCAGCTGCGCCTGGCCGTGGAGGAGATAAACCGCGGAGGCTTCGACTATGTGGTGCTGAACGGCGACCATTCCAACGAGGGGTCGGACGTGGAGCTGGCCAACGTGAAGAGCATCATCGAGGGCATCACCGCACCGCTCGCGGTGCTTCCCGGCAACCACGAGGACACCTGGAGCCAGAGCGCCACAAAAACGTTCTCCGACNTCTGNGGCAANGACCGCTTCCTGGCCACGGTGGGACCGGACTCGCTGGTGATCGTGGGCATCAACTGCGGCCCCTACATGAAGATGGGCGACGGCCACGTGAAGCAGGAAGACCTGCACTGGCTGCNCGCCGAGCTGCAGAAGGCTGCCGCCAAGGGGCGCCGCGTGCTCTCGTTCAACCACTATCCGCTGCGCGAGAACGACCTCGACAACTGGCGCGAGTATGTGCAGCTGCTCCAGGAGTTTCCGGTGATAGGCCACATCAACGGCCACTACCATTCGTGGCAGGAATATCGCGCCGGCGGCATCCCTGCGGTGATGACCCGCGCCCTGGACATGCGCGACGGCACCTACGGCTATGCCATCGTGGAGGTGACGCCCGACTGGGTGCTGGTCTACAACAAGAACGTGGGCCAGGACAAGCCCGAACCCAAATTTGCCTTCGCCACCACCCACACAAATAAGGACGTGGCCGACCACTCGGCCGCATGGACCTCGCCCGAGGGCTACGAGGTGGAGAAGCTCTGGACCGACAGCGCCTCGATATTCACGCGCCTGGGCATCGACGACGAGCGCCTGTATTTCGGCAACTCGCTGGGCCAGGCCCGCGCCATCGACAAGGTCACCGGCCGCGAGCTGTGGAACATAGCCACGGGCGCCTCGCTCTTCGGCCGCCCCGTGCCCGGAGCAGCCGGCCGCGTGCTGGTGCCCACGGCCACAGGTCTGCTGCTCGTGGACCGCGCCACCGGCCGCGCGGTCAAGAGCCTGCCGTCGAAAGAAGGGCCCTACGTGGCCGACGGCATCGTCGACCCCGCCACCGGCCACTACCTGCTGGGCGGCTACAAGCGCTTTGAGCGCCGCCGCCCCGACGGCCGCAACGTGTGGACCTACGACTCGCTCTTCAACTACTGCCAGGCCGCTCCCGTGCTCGACGGCGACGACATCATCTTCGGCGCCTGGGACACCAACCTGCGCTGCCTCGACGCCCGCACCGGCCGCCTGCGCTGGGCCTGGAACAACGGCAAGAGCGCCAACATGCTGGGCCCCGGCAACGTGGTGCCCGTGGTGACGCCCGAGCGCGTCTACATCGTGGCGCCCGACCGCTACATGACGGCCATCGACCGCACCACCGGCCGCACGCTGTGGCGCGACAACAGCCACCGCTACCGCGAGAGCCTGGGCCGCAGCGCCGACGGCACCCGCGTATATGCCAAGACCATGGACGGCGAGCTCGTGGCCGTCGACGCCACCGAGCCGGCCTTCAAGGAGCTGTGGACCCTCGACATGGGCCTGGGCTACGACCACGCCCCGTGCATCGTGGCCGAGAGCGACGGCGTGGTCTACGCCGGCTCGCGCCGCGGCATCCTCACGGCCATCGACCCCGCCGCCCCGGCCGTGCTGTGGCAGCTCCCCATTGGCGTCAGCGAAATCAACGGCATCGACGTAGACCCCGCCACCGGCGACGTGTACGTGTCGCTCATCGAGGGCACCATCTTCAAGGTACACAAAAAGAACTGACGCCATGGCCAACGCATCGGCTCCCCTGACATTCGACCGCGTGGCGCGCATAGTCTTCGGCGTGGTCATCGCGCTGGCCGTCACCGGCCTCATCTACTACCTGCGCGACGCCCTGCTGCCCTTCGGCGTGGGCTGCCTCATAGCCTACATGGCCGAGCCCCTGGTGCAGTGGAACCTGCGCGTCACCCACCTGAAGCGCCGCCTGCTGCCCGTGCTCATGGCCCTGCTGGAGATAGCCCTGGCCGTGGGCCTGGTGGTCGCTATCTTCCTGCCGGAATTCGCAAGCGACTGCCACAAAGTGGGCGAACTGGTCCGCCGTTACGCCTCGGCCGACACCGCCATGGCCTTCCTGCCGCAGGGATTCCATGAATTCGTGCACNCCAACGTAGACCTGCAGAACATAGCCAACATGCTCCACAGCAGCGACATGCGCTCGGCCCTCGAGGCCACCCTCTCGGCCTTCTCCAGCAGCCTGGGCGCCATAGGCAGCGTGGTGGCATGGGGCATTGTGCTGCTCTACGTGCTGTTCATCCTGCTCAACTACCCGCGCATCATGCACGGCATCCGCTCGCTCGTGCCCCCGCGCTACCGCCACATCTCCAATCCCGTTATCACCAACGTGAGCCGCACCATGAAGCGCTACTTCCGCACCNAGGCCCTCATAGCCGCCATCGCCGGCGTGATGTATGCCATCGGTTTCTGGATAGTGGGGCTNCCGCTGGCAGCCGCGTGGNGCATACTGTGCGGNGTGCTGTTCNTGGTGCCCTATGTGGTGTATCTCTCGCTGTTGCCCGTGACGCTGNTNTGCNTCGTGGTNTCGCTNGANAGCGGCGCCGACTTCTGGNTGATGTGGCTCGAGTGCGTGGCCGTCTATGCCATAGTGCAGAGCTTCTCCGACCTGTATCTCACGCNGCGCATCATGAGCAAGAGCATGAACCTCGACCCCGCCGTTATCCTGCTGTCGCTGTCGGTGTGGGGCACCCTGCTGGGCTTCCTGGGAGTGATCCTTGCCCTGCCGCTCACCACCGTGGCCATATACTACTACCGCTACTACATCCTGGGCGAGTCGCCCGCGGCCATCGAAGCCTCGGAGAATTAGCTGCTGCCCCGCTACAAGTCAGCGAAAACAAACTAACACCCTAATTTATAACTTATTATATGGTTCTCTTCGCCTCTGCGCGAGTTTCCCATAAATACGAATTTCCCCCAATATTATCGAAGGGGGTATATTCATCAGCGGGTGGCGCGGAAGGCGATGTTCTTGAGGAGGAACACCGGCGCGTTGGCACCCAGCACCATGGCCAGGACTATGAACACGCAGGTGAGGCCGTTCGACGCAAAAGCGCTGAAAGCCACGCGGAATGCCTCGCCGGCAGGGTCGGACAGGCACGCTGCCAGCGCCTGCAGGGCGTGATAGGCATACATGCCCGGCACCATGGGCAGCAGCGCCGGAAAGAAGCACACCTCGGCCGGGCACTTGATGGACGGCGCGAACAGCACTCCCAGGAAACCCACCACCAATGCGGCGATGGCCGTGGCCGGCACTATGTGTATGGCCAGGAAATCGGGCCGCATCAGCACATAGCGCACCGCGTGGCCGGCAGCGGCCGTGACCGCGCACGCCACGTAGGCGCGCCGCGGCGTGCTGCTGATGGATGCGAAACCTATGGCCGCGATGGCGGCGAAAAGGCCGTCGAGAAATATGTTGATGAGGATAGAACTTGTCATAACGCGCTGGTGTGGATTCCGAGGATAAACATGCCGGCAGTGAGGCCGGCGGTGAGGCACGCCGTGAGCACGCAGGCATCCATGAAACGGCTGAAGGCACAGAGATAGTGGCGCCCCATCAGGTCGCTCACCGAGTTGATATACGGAACGCCCGGGATGAGATAGAGCACGCTCGTGCCCAGGGCTATCTCCGGCGTGTTGCCCCAGCCGAAGATTGAGGCGCCGGCGCTGATGGTGGCCGAGGCAAAGGCGGCGCAGAGAAACGCCACGCGGGCGTCGCGCCCCTCGCCCACGAGCAGCTGCTTGAGCCGCAGCCCCACGAGCGTGGCGAAAAACACCGTGACCATCGCCGCCAGGTCGCCGCCGAAAAGGCGGCAGAAAGCCGCATTGGCCACCGACGCCATCAGCAGCACCTCCACGGCCGGCGTGGGCGGAGCCTTCACTATATTGTCAAATTGCTCGCGGGCCTCGGCGGGAGTGATACGGCCGTCGGCCAGAGCCCAGCTCAGGCGACTGAGCGCCGCGTTCAGGTCGAAGCGTATGCCGCAGCACTCCATGGGGCGCACCACCACCTCGGCCGCTCCACCCGCGGCGGGCGCCACGGCCAACTGCACGTGCGACGGTAGCACCACCATATCGGCGCTCACGCCCATCGCGCGTGCCATGCGCGCCACATTGCGCTCCAGGCGCGTGCACGTGGCGCCACATCCCCAGAGCCATGCGGCATATTCGGCCAGGAAAGCGGCCGATTCACTCGTTCGGGTAGTTTCTTCAATCAGGGTCATCGTCATATCTGTCGCCCGGCAGGCGCAGCATGTCGCTTTCGTCGAGTTCGTCCACGACGTGGCGCAGGGCCGGACTGTGCATAGTGTGATTCTTCTTATATTCGCGTGCAGTCTTGGCAGCAAGGACCAGCAGCAGGAATGCCACCAGGGTCCACCATATCATAACAGCTTGTGTCATTGTCTTTCGTTTTATTATATAACAACCCGGGAGCCGAAATTGACCGACCCGCCCCTCACTTTTTTTGTATCTCAAGCACCGAATATTGTGAAAAAAAACGCGCAGAGGCGCAGAAAAATATATAAACAACTGAAATACAACTATTTTTGCGAGCGTCGGAGACGCGACATCCCTTAACCTATGGTCGAGCACTGCGAGGCCTGAGGCATCGATCAATCAGGCCGTTGCGCTTCGGAGATGCGCCGTTATTAACCACAAAATTATGAAAAATAGGATTACCTGCTATCTGGATTTCAGACAATTAAGCATATCCTCTGCACCTACTATAGAACCAATACGCGGGTATGCCCGGGAGAGCGGGCCGGAGGTCCGCCCGCTTGTTAACCCCGTGCGGGCCGCACGGGGTAGTACCACACCCACGCGGCAGCCCCGGATGGGGGTGTCCCGTTCTCTTTCCTTTATGATTTAGGCCACAGCCCTATCGGGGTACTCTGCGCGAGTTTTCCTCGAAATCTTGCTGTCATGGTGCTGATTAGCTACTTGATTTTGATTTGACGATTATAATGCTTACATTTGCATTATGATGAAGATAGTAGTACTTGACGGATACGGCCTGAATCCCGGCGACCTCTCGTGGGACGCCCTCAGTGCCCTGGGACAGCTCGAGGTGTACGACCGCACGGCTCCCGGCGAGATAATCGGACGCGCAGCCGGCGCCACAGCCGTGCTCACCAACAAGACACCCCTCGACGCGGCCACGCTGCAGGCGCTCCCCGGGCTGCGATACGTGGGCGTACTGGCCACCGGCTACAATGTGGTGGACATCGACGCCGCCCGCCGTCTGAACATCACCGTGACCAACANTCCGGCCNACAGCACCNCATCGGNGGCGCAGATGGTATTCGNGCAGNTGCTGNCCGTGACAAACCGTGTNGAGCACTACACCGCCGCCAACCNCGCCGGCCGCTGGGCCGCCNGGCNNNACTTCTGCNGGTNGGACACGNAGCNCACNGAACTGGCCGGCAAGCAGATGGGCATCGTGGGCCTGGGCAGCATAGGCAGCGCGGTGGCGCGCATAGCCCGCGCCTTCGGCATGGAAGTGGCGGCGTTCACCTCCAAGGCGCCCGAAGCCCTGCCGGAAGGAGTGAAGAAAATGTCGCTCGACGAGCTCTTCGCCACCAGCGACGTCGTGACCCTCCACTGCCCGCTCACCCCGGACACCCTGCACCTTGCCGACGCCCGCCGCATCGCCCTGATGAAGCCGGGAGCCATACTCATCAACACCGGACGCGGCCCGCTGGTCGACGCCGATGCCCTGGCCGATGCGCTCGCTCAAGGACGCCTGCGTGCTGCCTGTGTCGACGTCATGGCCACCGAGCCGCCCGCGCCGGACGACCGCCTGCTGGCCGGCGAGCGCTGCTTCTCCACGCCCCATCTGGGCTGGGCCACCATCGAGGCCCGCCGGCGCCTCATGGACATAGCCGCGGCCAGCCTGCGGGCATTCATCGAAGGCCACCCTATAAATGTAGTATCGTGAAACACACCATCTTAGCCTCCATGGCGCTGTTGTGCGCCACATCCGCCTCCGGGGCCGACCTGCGGCCCGAGCACACCCTTTGGTACGACACGCCTGCCCTGCAGTGGGAGGAGACACTGCCCGTGGGCAACGGCCGCATGGGCATGATGCCTTATGGCAACCCCCGCCACGAGCACGTGGTGCTCAACGAGATAAGCATGTGGAGCGGCAGCCGGGCCTGCTACGACAACCCCGAGGCGGCCGACAGTCTCCCCGAGATTCAGTGTCTGCTGCTCGAGGGGCGCAACAAGGAAGCACAGGAGTTGATGTACCGCTCTTTCGTGCCCCACAAACCCACCGAAGGAGGCACCTACGGCTCCTACCAGGTGCTCGCCCATCTGAATATCGACCTGAGCTACGGCTCCGACGCGGCGCCCGAGGCCTACACCCGGCGCCTCGACCTCTCGGAGGCCTGCGCCTACACGGCCTACAGCATCGCCGGCACCGACTATGTGCAGGAGTGCTATGTGCCGCGTGGCTCCGACGTGATGGTGTGGCACATCAAGGCATCCGCGCCCGGCGCCGTGAGCTTTACCGCAGGGCTCAGCCGCCCGGAGCGGGGCGCGGTGCGCGGCAGCGCCGGCCGCCTGATGCTCGAGGGCGAGCTTGACAGCGGCGCACCCGGCGTGGCAGGCGTGCGCTACGCACTCGTGGCCGGCACTGCCGCCGCGGGAGCGGGCGCGCGACAGTGGACCACGGACAGCACCCTGTGCGTGGCAGGTGCCACCGAGGCGTGGATAGTGATGGGCGCCGCCACGTCGTATCTCTACGGCGAGCTATACGCCACGCAGGCTTCCACAGCCGTGAGCGACGCCCTGGGCGCCGACCTCGCCGCGCTCAAGGCCGAAGGCATCGCCGCCCACCGCAGCCTCTACGACCGCGCGGAGCTGCGCCTGGCCGCTAATGACGATTCCGCGCTGCCTACCCGGCAGCGCATCGAGCGCTTCGCAGCCACCGGCGGAGCCGATGCCGCCCTGGCCGCGCTCTACTACAATTATGGCCGCTATCTCCTGATATGCAGCACTCTGCCGGGCGTGCTGCCGCCCAACCTGCAGGGCCTTTGGGCCAACGAAGTGGGCACGCCCTGGAACGGCGACTATCACACCAACATCAACGTGCAGATGAACCACTGGCCGGCCGAGCCAGGCAACCTCTCCGAGCTCCACGGGCCGCTCATCGACCTGGTTAAACGCTCCGTAGCTCCCGGCGAGCACACCGCCCGCACCTTCTACGGCCCGGACGCCCGAGGCTGGGTGATGCACATGATGACGAACGTATGGGGCTACACCGACCCCGGCGAGCACCCATCGTGGGGCGCCACCAACACCGGCGGAGCATGGCTCTGCGCCCACCTGTGGGAGCACTGGCTCTACACCGCCGACCGCGACTACCTGGCCGAGATATACCCCGTGATGAAAGGCGCCGCCGAGTTTTTCCGCTCCACCATGATACGCGAGCCCGGCCACGGATGGCTGGTGACGGCGCCCTCGTCGTCGCCCGAAAACACCTTCTACACCTCGCCCGACGACACCACCCCCGTGAGCATCTGCATGGGGCCCACCATGGATTCCCAACTCGTGCGCGAGCTTTACACCAACGTGGCCGCTGCCGCCCGCGAGCTCGGCATCGACAGCCTCTATGCCGACTCCCTGCAGGCCGAAATCGCCCTGCTGCCGCCAAGCCGCGCCGGCAGCGACGGACGCCTCATGGAATGGCTCGAAGAATACCGCGAGGTCGACCCGCACCACCGCCACGTGAGCCACCTCTACGGGTTGCACCCCGGCAACCAGATATCCGCCGTGCTCACACCCGAGCTGGCCGACGCATGCCGCGCCACCCTCGAAGCCCGCGGCGATGGCGGCACAGGCTGGAGCCGCGCCTGGAAGGTTAATTTCTGGGCACGGCTGGGCGACGGCGACCGCGCCTATAAGCTCTTTCAGTCGCTCCTCAGCCCGGCCTACACTGCCGACGCGCCCGACCGCCACGGCCCCGGCACCTTCCCCAACCTCTTCTGCTCCCATCCTCCATTCCAGATGGACGGCAACTGGGGCGGAGCCGCCGGCGTGGGCGAAATGCTGCTGCAGAGCCAGGATGGCTTCATCAACCCCCTGCCCGCCCTGCCCGCTGCATGGCCCGACGGCGAACTCCGCGGCTTCAAAGTGCGCGGCGGCGCCACCGTCGACATGGCCTGGGCCGACGGCCGCCTCACCTGGATAGCCATCACCGGCGGCCCCGTGGCCGAGCAACGCCTCCGCCTCCCCGACGGCACCATCACCACCCTCACCCTCTCCCCCGGCGAGCGCCTCATCATCCACCCCTAACCCGCCNCGGCAANAGACGCACCGGCAGAGCGCGCCCCGNGNCATAGCCGCGGGGTAAGCGCAGCGCACCCCGCGGTCCCGGCCCCCTCTCC
>WFLX010099048.1_pt1 | contig 22048 bp, 19 predicted proteins | sample 4967041 | NCBI WGS metagenome assembly WFLX01 (sample SAMN12857096, study PRJNA449069) | gut metagenome | isolation source: stool from male and female vole | host: Microtus ochrogaster | place: USA:Florida | collected 2017
GGGCTGCTTTGTCAGCCGAGGTGTCGGTTATTTTTTGTAAAGATAATTAGCATCAAGGTAAAAACAGAGATTTCCGTTGGAAGCGAGATAGATAGTCGTTTTTTCACTGAATCCATTGCTGCTGGTTACTGTTATTACCGAGCCGACCTGCGTTGTGCCAAGTGTGCTTGTGTAACTACAGGTTAAGCTATTTCCATTGTCGGCTNNCATANNNGCNGTTCCGTCGTCGAAGAAAGTCATCGNNATTTCNNNTCCGNNATAAGTCCCCACCCATTCGCTGACAACNGAAGGATCATCTTCTTCGCTGCACGCGACNAACGCGAGCGCAAGAACCAACGCGGCAAACACTGCCGTAATCTTTGTGATTTTTTTCATGCTAATANCTCCGTAGTGAAAAAAGTCTCGGTATTNNACCCCCCAGCTCATCTTGTNAAGTAGTNTTGCAAAAAATGTGAAAAAAAAATGCGTTTTTTTCGGGAAAAGCCGCCTTCGTCCGCCGCACGGCTTTTCCCCGCGCGAACCTAGACGAAACGGGCGCGTGGTGGTAAGATAGGGAGTGGCGGCGGCGTGCCGTCCGCGCGAGGATATTATGGCTAGACTGTTTGTGCCGGAGCATTACCGGCCGGTGCTGAACACCAAAGAGACCGAGCACGCTATCGTGATGATCAAGGATTTTTTCCAGACGGCGCTGGCGACGGAACTGAACCTGCGGCGGGTGACAGCCCCGCTTTTTTTGCCGGCGGGCACGGGGCTGAACGACGACTTGAACGGCGTGGAAGTGCCGGTGCATTTTTCCGTCAAGGATCTGGGCGGCGCGAATCTGGAGATCGTGCAGTCCCTGGCAAAGTGGAAGCGCGTCAAGGTGACGGAGCTGGCTCTGATGCCNGATTTCGGCATTTACACGGANATGAACGCGATCCGNCCCGACGAGGAGCTGGACAACACGCATTCGCTGTACGTCGATCAGTGGGACTGGGAGATGTGCATCGACGAGGGCGACCGCACGGTCATGCACCTGAAAGAAATCGTGGAGAAAATCTACCGCTGCCTGAAGCGCACGGAATTCTATATCTTTGACCGTTACGAGCATATCAAGCCGTACCTGCCGCAGAAAATNACTTTCGTGTTCGCGGACGACTTGCAGCGGCAGTATCCCGGTCTGTCCCCCAAGGAGCGCGAGAACGAGGTCTGNCGGCAGTACGGCGCGGTGTTCGTCATCGGCATCGGCGGAAAGCTGCCGGACGGGTCGATCCATGACGGGCGCGCGCCCGACTATGACGACTGGATCAGCGAGACGGGCGACGGGCATCGCGGGCTGAACGGCGACCTGCTCGTGTGGAATCCCGTGCTTCAGGGCGCGTTCGAGATTTCCTCCATGGGAATCCGCGTGTCGCCGGAATCATTGCGGGCGCAGCTGGAAGAGCGCGGCTGTCCCGAACGNGCGGAACTGCATTTCCACCGGCTGCTGCTCGACGGAAAGCTGAGCCTGACGATGGGCGGCGGCATCGGGCAGAGNCGGCTGTGTATGTTCCTCCTGCGCAAGGCGCACATCGGCGAGACGCAGGTCAGCTCCTGGTCCGACGATATGAGAAACCAGTGCGCNGCCGCCGGGATTGCGCTGCTGTAGTGGAACGCGGCTTTCATTTTTCTGCCGACCACATAGAAAGGGATCTTGCCGCCTGTGCGGGGCAGGGCATTACCGAGCTGGTGCTNCACGATGCGGGAATCCTGTCGCACAAGGGGAAACTGCTTCATTTTTTGCAGGCGGTCGNCTCGTATGCGCCCGGCGTGTTTGTCACGCTGCCGGTGGATGCTTCCGTGCTGGACATGGACGTGGCAAAGGCGGCGGCTGCCGTGAACTGCTCGCTTGAAATCCCGCTGGACGGCACGGACAAGGGCGNCGCATATCTGTTTGACAAGCGGTTTTATGCGCGGAGGGCGAACATGCTCAACACGATGGGGCTGGTGTTCGGGGTTGCGTTGCGTTTTGCGTGNGCGGCGGGCGATTCGGTCAGGCTGTTCCGCGACCGCCTTGATTTTGCCGTGTCGCTCATGCCCAACCACATCGACTTTCCGCAGATTGAGCCGGACGGTGNGCCCGCTCCGCGGCCGAGCGCGANGTTCTCCACGCAGGACATCCGCGCCGTGACGGAGACGGCTTTTGCCTGCAAGGTGTTTTACAGTGCGGGACGGGCGGTCGCCTGGTTTTCGTCCGTGCTGGACGCGCTCAAAATGAACGCCTCCGCGTTTTTCCGTGATTTTGCCGAATGGCAGCGCGTCAACAACTGTTCGTTGTCGTCGTCATGGGACTGCGACCGGGCGGGTCATGCCGAGATCGAGAGCATGCAGTGCGCGTTCTTGCGGTTCAAGCTGGAGGAGAAGAACAGGGCGCAGCTGTTTCCCGTGGTGAGCGACATCGTGCGGCTGAACGGCGCGCTTTCCCGGTGCTGCGGCGAGGGNACGGAGACGGTGGTTCCGCTCAGGTATCATCCCGACGACCTGCTTTCTCCCGCAGCCCTGCGCATCGCGTNGTTTGCCGAGAACGCGTTCATTGAATCGTGCAATGTCCGGGTTTTTGTCNCGGACGGTGGCGTTGACTATGAAATTATAGGAAAAAATGCGCTTTTTCCTTGACGAATTCGTGTTATCGTTAGTATGTTCTAATTAACGAAAACTTTTTAGGATGGAGTAATGCTTCAGAAAGACACAGGAGAAAAAGAATCGGCGGACGCAGAGGCGACGACCGGGCAGGACGCGGCGGACGAGACGCAGGCCGAGGAAGCGGCGGGCGACGGTGCGGAGCAGGCGGCCGNAACAACGGCGGATGCCGTGACGGACGAGGCGAGGATCGCCGCGCTGGAAAAAGAGAACGCCGAGCTGAAGGATCAGCTGCTGCGCCGTGCGGCGGATTTCGACAATTACCGCAAGCGCATGTTGCAGGAAAAGCAGGACGCGTTCGATTACGGCAACGCGAACCTGCTCAAGGATCTGCTTGACAGCCTTGACAATTTTGACCGCACGCTGGAGGCGGCTGCCACGGCGAATGACATCGCCGCTATCGTGGACGGCATCAAAATGGTCAACAACAACTTGGTGAATATGCTGGAGAACAAGTACGGCTTGTCGTCGTTCGGCAAAGAAGGCGACGAGTTCGACCCGGACATTCACGAGGCGATCGGTATGCAGGAGGGCAAGGTCAAGAAAGANCAGCTTGCCGCCGTGTACCTGAAAGGCTACAAGNTGAAAGACAAGGTTATCCGCCACGCGAAAGTGATGGTCGTGAAACCGGAAGCATAANGTATATTACGGTCACTGTGCCAGCCGGAATGCAAGGGGTGGCGCGGTTGCCGGAGCGAGGACAAATATGGGAAAGATTATTGGTATTGACTTGGGAACGACGAATTCTTGTGTTTCCGTCATGGAAAACGGCGAGCCGGTCGTCATTCAGAATTCGGAGGGCGGGCGCACCACGCCGTCTATCGTCGGGTTTACCGCAAAAGGCGAGCGCATCGTCGGCTTGCCCGCGAAGAACCAGATGGTCACCAATCCGAAGAACACGGTGTATTCGGTCAAGCGTCTGATCGGGCATCGATTTGGCGAGTTGCAGGGCGAGGCGACCAAGCTGCCGTACACGGTGAAGGATCACGGGCAGGACGTGCGCGTGGAAGTGCAGGAAGGCGGGCAGAACAAGGAATTCAGCCCGCAGGAAATCTCTGCGTTCATCTTGCAGAAGATGAAGAAGACGGCGGAGGATTATCTTGGTCAGCCCGTCACCGAGGCGGTCATTACCGTTCCGGCGTATTTCAACGACTCGCAGCGTCAGGCGACTAAGGACGCGGGAAAAATCGCCGGCCTTGACGTAAAGCGCATCATCAACGAGCCGACGGCGGCGGCGCTGGCGTTCGGGTACAAGAAAGACCAGAAAGAGAAGACGATCGCCGTGTACGATCTGGGCGGCGGCACGTTCGATATTTCGATCCTTGAGCTTGCCGACGGCGTGTTCGAGGTCAAGTCAACGAACGGCGACACGCATNTGGGCGGCGACGACTGGGACCGCGCTATCGTGGACTGGCTGATCGCGTCGTTCAAGGCGGACACGGGCATCGACCTGAGCCAGGATTCCATGGCGATGCAGCGTCTGCGCGAGGCGGCGGAGAACGCGAAGATTTCGCTGTCAAACCAGACGAGCGTGGACATCAACCTGCCGTTCATCACGGCGGACGCGACCGGGCCGAAGCATTTGCAGAAATCGCTCACCCGCGCCGAATTCGAGAAGATGACGGACAGCCTGTTCGAGCGCACCAAAGAGCCGTGCCGCAAGGCCATGGCGGATGCCGAAATCACGGCGGACAAGATTGACGAAGTGTTGCTGGTCGGCGGATCGAGCCGTATGCCAAAAGTGCAGGAGATCGTCAAAGAGATTTTCGGCAAGGAAGGCTCAAAGGGCGTGAACCCGGACGAGGCGGTCGCGATTGGCGCGGCGGTGCAGGGCGGCGTGTTGCAGGGCGACGTGAAAGACGTGCTGCTGCTGGACGTTACGCCGCTTTCGCTCGGCATTGAGACGATGGGCGGCGTGTTCACCAAGCTCATTCCGCGCAACACGACGATTCCGACCAAGAAAAGCCAGATTTTCTCCACGGCGGCGGACGGTCAGACGGCGGTCTCTATCCACGTGTTGCAGGGCGAGCGCGAGATGGCAAGCCAGAACCGCACGTTGGGCAACTTTGACTTGGTGGGCATTCCGGCGGCTCCGCGCGGTGTTCCGCAGATTGAGGTGACGTTCGACATCGACGCGAACGGTATCGTGCACGTTTCCGCAAAAGACCTGGGGACGGGCAAGGAGCAGCACATTCAGATCACGTCGTCAAGCGGTCTGAGCGAGGCGGAGATCGAGCGCATGGTCAAGGAAGCGGAGGCGAATGCCGAGGCGGACAAGAAGCAGCGTGAGGCGATTGACGTGCGCAACGAGGCGGACAGCCTGATTTACGCGACGGAAAAGAGCATCAAGGAATTGGGCGACAAGGTTTCCGCGGCCGACAAGCAGCAGATTGAGGACGCGACGGCGGCGTTGAAGAAAGCGATGGAAGGCAACGACACCGACGATATCAAGGCAAAGACCGAGGCACTGAAAAATGCTTCTTACAAGATTGCCGAGGAAGTCTACAAGCAGCAGGGTGCGCAGGGCGGCGCGGCTCCGAACGGCGCGGGCGAATCTGCTGGTGCGTCCGGCGGTGACGCGGGCAGTGCATCCGGCTTTGACAAAGGCAAGGCTGATGATGTAGACTACGAAGTGCACGACAACTAAGTGTAATTCTACGGGTTGCGGTAACCGACGTAGGCGCAAGACGGCTGTTCGGCGCGGGACGCTGGAGTGAAGATACAAGCTTTCGCTCCTGCGTTCCTGCGGCAGCCGTTTTTGTGCGGTGCGGCGGCTACCGGCACTCGATACAAAAATGGTGAAATCAGGCATGGCAAAACGAGATTATTACGAAGTTCTGGGAATTCAAAAAGGGGCGGACAAGGAAGAAATCAAGAAGGCATACCGCAAGCTTGCGGTGAAGTATCATCCTGACCGCAATCCCGGCGACAAAGAAGCGGAAGAGAAATTCAAGGAAGCGACAGAAGCATACGAGATTCTTTCTGATGACCAGAAGCGACCAATCTATGACCAGTATGGTTTTGCCGGTCTGGACGGTATGGGAGGCATGGGCGGCGGCGCCCAGTACAGCCATGCGTTCCACGACTTCAGCGACTTGTTCGGCAGCATGGGCGGCGGCGGCTTCGGCGATATTTTTGAGAATATCTTCGGCGGCGCTCGTTCCCGTTCGCGTTCGGCGACCGATCCGCTGCAAGGGCAGAGCCTGCGCTACGACCTGAACATTTCGTTCAAGGATGCGGTTTACGGCACAAAGGCTGAAATTACGTTCCGGCACAATGAGACGTGTTCGGTGTGCGGCGGCACGGGCGGCGCGAAAGGCTCAAAGCGCAAGACGTGTTCGTCATGTGGCGGATCGGGTCAGGTGCGCCGGAGCGCGGGGTTCTTTGCCGTGCAGCAGACGTGTCCTACCTGCCACGGCGCGGGTACGGTCATCGACAAGCCGTGCACGACCTGCCATGGCGCGGGCGTGGAAGAAAAAGGCAAGCGCATGACGCTTTCGATTCCTGCGGGCGTGGACGACGGCAGGCGCATTACCGTGCCGCATCAGGGCGATGCGGGCAAGAACGGTGGGGCGGCGGGCGATTTGATCGTGGTGCTGCACGTTGAGCCGCATGCCTATTTTGAGCGCGACGGGCAGGATTTGTTCTGTGCCGTTCCCGTGACGATTGCGCAGGCGGCGTTGGGCGAAAAGATTTTCGTCACCGCGCTTGACGGCAAAAAAATCGAAATAAAGCTGCCCGAGGGCACGGGCAATGGCAAATTGCTGAAAATCAAAGGGGAGGGCGTCCCGTATTCGGGGCGGAGCGGAAAGGGCGACTTGTACGTCAAAATCGTGGTGCAAACTCCGGCGCGTCTTTCGGGTGAGCAGAAACGCCTGTTGCAGGAATATGCCACCCTTGAGCGAGCGACGAATTCCCCGGATTGCATTCCGCTCGAATCATTGCGATAATGGCCGGTTTTCCCGCTGAGCTTGAGGCATACATTGCGCCCGGTTGCGACCGCCTTGCCTTTTTGCAGGCATATTTGGCGGCGCGCGGGGTGCGGACATCGGTCGTTCCCGTCCATGGGCGCAGGCATCTGTATGTCAATTTCCCTGCGGCGGCGTATGATCCGACCTTTAAGATTAAAACAGTCATCACGCATTACGACCGAGTGCCTGGCAGTCCCGGNGCGAACGATAACAGCGTCTGCGATTTGGCGGTCGCCGAATTTGCCGCGCGGCTGAGCCATGTTTCGTTGCGCGGCGGCAGGCACAACGTGCGTATTTTTTTTACCGACGGCGAAGAACTGGGTGCAGGCGGCGTGAGCGAGCAGGGCGCGTTCGGCCTTGCGGAACGGTTCCGCAGTCTGGGCATTACGCATGATGACGTGTACGTGTTCGACAGCTGCGGGCGCGGCACGGTGCCGATTTTGGCGCGGGCGGGTGCGGANGCGAACGTGCGCGGCGCGTTCAAAAAACAGTTTGCGAGCCTGTATGAGCGCACGCAGAATCTGTTGCGCGACATCAGCCCGCAGCGGTGGATGTCGCTCCCCGTACCGTACAGCGACAACGCGGGCTTCCTTGCCTGCGGCATCCCTGCCGTGGCGATTACGTTTTTGCCCGCCGACGAAGCGTCCGACTATGCGCGCGCGCTCCTGCACGACAAGCAGCTTGAAAAAGCGGTGATGCATGGTGGCGGTACTGGCGACCCGCGTTATGCCCAATACATAGAAAAAATGCCCAAGACATGGCGGCTCTTCCATACCGAGCACGACAATCTTTTCAGCCTGACGGCAGGAAGCTGGGATTTGCTCGCGCGGCTTTTGGACACGCTGGGCGCGACGCAGTTCTTGGCGTAGCCTACAGCAGTTTCATTGCTAGTTCATAGCCCGCATACGCAAGCGCATTGAGTTTCTGCGGATTGCGCTCGGTGCGGCTTACGTTCAGTTCTGCGGGCGGGCGCAGGACGGTTGCCTTACCCTGTTGCTCAAGCATCTGCACGATGCCGAGCGATTCATTGTAGTTTTCGTGGCGGTGCAGGAACGTTTTGGTCAGTTTCGGGTATTCCTGATATAGCAGCCTGACGAGCGCGGGGTGCTTGAGCGGCTGTTTGCGGAATCCTGCACTCTGCGTGAGTACGATGACGAGGCTTTCGCAGCCGTCGTCCAGTGCTTTCCGCACGGGAATGGAATCGGCAATGCCGCCGTCGTAATACGGCATGCCGTCAAGCATCGTGGGGCGGCACATGAACGGCAGCGAGCAGGACGCTTTGCAGAATTCAATCAGCTCGCGGGTCGTCTTTGGGCGCAGGTATTCTGCCTGTCCTGTCCGGGCATTGGTCACGGTGACGAGGTATTCCGTTCCGCCGGATTCCCTGTTCGTCCGTGCCCAGAACGTGTCGTAATCGATCGGGTCGAGTTTGTGGGGAATCTCGTCAAAAATCAGCTTCCACCCGAACATGCTGCCTTCGCGGATCAGGCAGCCGAATCCGAAATAGTCGGGGCGTGTGCAGTAATCCACGTTCACGCGGCGGGCGCGGTCTTTCTGGTTGGAGAGAAAGGAAATCGCGTGGCACGAACCGGCACTCACGCCGTAGATGACATCAAAATGCCGCTGTTTTTCGATGAGCGCGTCGATGACTCCCGCCGTGAACAGCCCGCGCATACCGCCGCCTTCAAGAATCAGTCCTGTTTTTTCCATACGAAAAGTGTAGCGCATTCGTGCGGTTTGCGCTACAGCATTCTTATTGTTGTCAAATGCCGTAATCTGCGGTATAATGGCAAAATGGCTACGAGATGTTTTACGATGTGCAAGCCGGGCGTGCTGAACCGCCGGCTGGTCGGTCAGGTGATTACGCGGCTTGAGAACAAGGGGCTGAAACTGGTCGGACTGAAGCTCATGCAGATTTCGCCGGAACTTGCGGCGCAGCATTACGCCGAGCATACGGGAAAAGATTTTTACGACGGTCTGATTTCATATATTACGAGTGCGCCGGTGGTGGCGATGGTATGGCAGGGCGACGACTGCGTGACGCTGGTGCGGAAAGTCACGGGCGCGACAAAGCCGTCGGAAGCCGCGCCGGGAACGATCCGCGGCGATTTTTGCGCGCATACCAATCATAACATTATCCACGCGTCAGACTGTGACGCGAGCGCGGAGCGGGAAATCCGCTTGTTTTTTACGGAAGATGAGCTGATTGACTGGCGCGACGAAGGCGCGCTCTGGTATTAAACGGGCAGGGGATAACAATGAATGCGAAGCAAGTGGGCGTAATTGGCGCGGGCGCATGGGGCTCCGGGCTGGCGCAGGCGTTGGCGCGCGGCGGACACAAAGTCGAGCTGTGGGCGCGCGAGCAGGACGTGGTGGATGCCATCAACAGCGAGCATGAGAACAAACGCTATCTGCCGGGCTTCCCGCTTTCCGAAAACCTGACGGCTTCTACCGACATCCGGCACGTGGCGAGCGACAAGGCGTTCTTGATTTTGGCAAGCCCGTCGCTTTATCTGGTGGACACGGTGCGCCAGTTTATCGACGTGCCGTCCATTCAGGATGGAAGCACGACAATCGGTGTGCTGACCAAAGGGTTTGTCGCCGCACCCGACGGTCCCAAGCTCATTTTGGAGACGCTGGAGGAGGCGTTGCCCGCAAGCTACCAGGGGTCGCTCGTGTATATTTCTGGTCCGAGCCATGCCGAGGAAGTCGCGATGGGCAAGCTGACGGGGTTGGTTGCGGCAAGCGAGAATCCCATGAATACTATCCGCTTCCGGGAGCTGTTGCGCGTGCCGGGGCTGATGGCGTATTCGAGCCTTGACGTGGTGGGNGTGCAGATTTGCGCGGCGGCAAAGAACGTCATCGCCGTGGTGTACGGCAGCCTTGATGCCGTCGCCGAGCATTCCGATATTTTTGGCGACAACGCGGAGTCGCTGCTGCTTGCGGCGGGGCTGAACGAGATTCAGGAATTGGGCTTTGCTATGGGCGCGACGCACGCTGAGACGTTCACGTCGATTGCGGGCGTGGGTGACCTGGACGTGACCTGCCGCTCCAAATACGGGCGTAACCGCCGTTTCGGGCAGGACATCATCAAGACGGATCTGCTCAGCCGCTTTAAGAATCTGGACGATTTGATCGACCGCATTTCCGAAGTGGGCTATCTTTCCGAAGGCGCGGTGGCGTGCAAGTTCGTGCATCAGATTTGCGAGAAGCACGGTCTGCATCTGCTGATTTGCGAGGGGCTGTACCGCATTCTGAACAAGGAAATCGCCCCCATGGATTTTCTCAACGATTTATTGCAAGGAAACGTAAATGCTTGAAAAACTGACCAACACATTCAGCGACATCGTGCGCACGGTAAGCGGAAAATCGACGATTACCGAAAAAAATATCGAGGATACCGTCGAGCAGATAAAAATGGCGTTGCTTGAGGCGGACGTGAATCTGCGCGTGGTGCGCCGTTTTGTGAACGCGACGGTGGAAGAGGCGAAGGGCGAGAAAGTCCTGCGCGCCGTTGACCCCGGCCAGCAGTTCGTCAAGATAATCCATGACCGCATCGTTAAGCTGCTCGGCGACGAGAAAGTCGATTTGCAGCTCAAGAATCCCGACGTGCAGTCCGTGGTGCTGTTGCTCGGCTTGCAGGGCGCGGGCAAGACGACCGCCGCGCACAAACTGGCAGCCCGCCTGGCAAAAAACGGCCGTCGCCCGCTGCTGGTCGCCTGCGATTTGGTGCGTCCCGCCGCCGTGGAGCAGNTGCGGCAGCTCGGCGCGAAAATCGGCGTTCCCGTGTATGCGGAAGACGGCGCGGGCGATGCCGTCAAAGTCGCCAAGAACAGCCTTGATTTTGCGCGGAAAAANGGTCTGGACACGGTTATCGTGGATACTGCCGGTCGTTTGCAGATTGACGAGTCCATGATGGCGGAGCTGGTCGCCGTCAAAAAAGCCGTTGACCCGGTGGAGACGATTCTGGTGGCGGATGCGATGACGGGGCAGAATGCGGTGGACATCGCGAAGTCGTTTGACGAGCAGGTCGGGCTGACGGGCGTGGTGCTTACCAAATTCGATTCCGACGCGCGTGGCGGCGCGGCACTTTCGCTCAAGACGATTACGGGCAAGCCCATTCTGTTCATCGGTACGGGCGAAAAGACCGAAGACTTTGAGCCGTTCCACCCCGACCGCATTGCGGGGCGCATCCTCGGCATGGGCGACATCGTTTCGCTCGTGGAAAAAGCGCAGGAGGCCGTCGAGCTGGAGGAAGCGCAGCGTCTTGAAAAGAAGATGGCGCGCAACGAATTCACGCTGGACGATATGCTTGAGCAGTTCCAGCGCGTCAAAAAAATGGGCAGCATGCAGTCGATTATGGAGATGATTCCGGGGCTGTCCGGGCAGATTGACGAAAGCAGGCTCGATTTGGACGGCATGAAGCATCAGGAAGCGATAATCCTTTCCATGACCAAAAAAGAGCGCGCCAACCACCTCATTATCGGACCGAGCCGCCGCAAGCGCATCGCAAAGGGCAGCGGCACGAGCGTTGCCGAAGTGAACAAGCTGATAAAGCAGTTTGAGAAGACCAAGCTCACGATGAAAAAACTTGCCCGCAACAAAGGCATGCAGGCAAAAATGATGCAGCAGTTCGGCGGTATGCGCTAGGTCATCGGACGGTTATTTTACTTCAATCAATGACGCGATGCGCCCGTCGGGCGTGTATCCTTTGGCAGGGTTCGTCTCATCGATAAAACTGGTGATGCCGCGATAGTAATTGTAGTAGTACGTTCCGGCGGGCAGGGGCAGGTCAAGCTGGTATTTGCCGCGCTGTACCTCCACCATTTCGTAAATCCATGAATCCCAGTTGGTGAACGTGCCGCCGAGCCGGATTTTTTGTCCCGGCGGCGCGAAGCAGACAAAGCGCGTGTAGCCGTCGGGGACGCTTTCGGTGTTGCGGACGACGACAGGCGGCAGCACGAAGCGCGAAACGTCAATGCCCGCGCCGGGGTCGAACACGCGGTTCGGGTTGTTCGGGTCGGTCGTCCACAATCCGTCGATAATCAGGCGGTATGAGATGACCGCAAGGTCTTTCGGCTTGGGGAGCACGTAGAAAAACCATGAGTCGGTAATGTCGCCCTCAAAATTGTAGGTGTTGTGCAGTTTGTACGCGTGAATCTGCTTGTATCCCTCGAAATCAAAGACGATGCCGACATAGCGCGACGTTTTGGGCGCGGTAAAAATGATGTAGTCGCCGTCAAGATACGGCGCGCCCACGCCGGTAATTTCCGCAATCGTGTTGTGATATTCGTATAAGTCTTGCTCGGTAACCGTCTCCTCCGCCGATGCCGCAAGCGCAAGCAGGGATACGATGAGCAGCGCGCATATCCGTTTCATTATAGCAATTATCGGCATGCCGCGCAAAAATGCTTACCGATTTTCTTATCTAAACCCGCCTGCGAATTGTGCCGAAATTGTAGTGAATGGGTGGATTATGCGCACTTGTATCATCTTGTAATGTGGGGTAAAATAAAAAGAAGATGCCCGGACTTAACCAGTTAAAACAATTCAGCAGTGATATAGAGTCTCTCGGTGATGAGGTGCGCATTCGTACTGCACGGGGTGAGAAGCCGTCTTTCCTGCCGTTGCCCCAGGGCATTTCCGAAGCCGACGATTCCGACGATTTTATCGGCGGNCTTCCCCGGCAAGACACGGAGACGGCGGAACCGGCGGCAGTACCTGACGATATGCCTGCCGACGACCTGTCCACCGCCGCTGCGGCGGATGCCGCCGTGCCGCCGTCTGCCGACGAGCCGTTGCCCGACCTTGATTTTTTGGACATCGGCGGCGCGATGGGGGACGAACTGCCTGACCTTTCGGACTTTCTGGACGAGCCGATTGACTCCACGCCGCAGGCGGCTGCGGAATCGCCTGTGCCGGACAACGAACCGGCGGCAACGCCCGATGATTCGGAGAGGCTGTTCGCGTCGTCGGGAGGCGGCATTGCGGATTCGGAGGACATTCCGTCCGTAGATGATTTGCTCGCCACGCTGGATTTGCCTGACGAGGCGGCTTTTGCCGACGACACTAAGCTGACGTTGCCCGACGAATTGCAGGCGCACGATATTTCGCTCGCCGACGCGTTCGTGCCGGAAACTGGCGTGGACTTTGCGGAATCCCCCGCGCCCACTGCCGAAGCGGTGGCTGACGAGGATATGCCGCCCGCCGCCGAGCCACAGGATGAGGTGGTACAAGAGCCTGCCGGTGCAGGCGATTCGCAGGATGAAGCAGCACAAGAGCCTGACGATGCGGACAAGCCTCAGGACGAAGCGGCGCAAGAGCTTGGCGACGTGGATACGACCGCCCCTTCAGAGGAGGATTTTTCGCTGACCGACGACGTTCCTGCGGAGGATGCACCGTCGCCGTCCGATGCCGGGAGCGCGGATGCCGCCACGGAATCGTTGTTCGATATATCTGATTTGGATGACCTGCCGTCGCCGGACGATATGGGTGCGGCTGACGGCGATGCGCCTGCCGATGATGACATCAGTGACGTGTTTGACACGAGCGCGCTTGATTTTCCCGATATGGCGGCGGATTCCCGTGCGGACGATATTTCCGAAGCGGCTGCGGAGTCTGTTCCCGAAGTGTTCGATACGTCGGAAATGGAGGGGCTGGATTTTTCTGCCGATGCCAGCACGCCGGTTTCGTTTGACGATATTCCGGTGACGGGCGAGCTTCCTGCCGGTGACGACGGCTTTGAGCTGACCGACGATTTTGAGATTCCGGGCTTTTCCGACACGGACACCGTTCCCGTCGAAAAGAAAAANGGCGGCGGTTTTGGTACGCCCGAGCTCTCCAAGGCGAATCCCGACCGTCCGCCGAACACGCTCACCGAAAGCGAGTACGAACAGTTCAGAAAGAATCTTGCCACCTATCCGCTCAACCTGCGCATTGCGGTCGAAGATTTCATCGTCAAGGACGAATTCAAAGACAACGTGATTTTTGAAGTCGTCGAAAAAGTACTCAAAAAAGTACCCGCCCGATCGCTCGCCGGACACATGGAAAAACTGCTGGACATCACGATTGATGTTCCGCGCGATTACGAGCGGCGGTCCGTTGCGGAATATGAGGCGTACAAGCAGTCGTTCCAGTATCAGCTGAAAAACCGTATCCTGCCCATGGCGATTATGGGCATCGTCGCCTGTATTTTTGTGGTGTTCCTGTTTCAGGCGGGGAAGATGTTCGTCTATCGTCCGCTCAAGGCGTTGTCGTACTACAAGCAAGGCTACACGATGCTTGAGAACAACGAGTTCCCGCAGTCGGAAGAGCGGTTTGCCACGGCCGTTTCCTACAAGCCGATGAAGNAATGGTTCTTCAAGTACGCGCGTGGCTACCGTGAGCGCAAGCAGTACGAGCGCGCCGCNCAGATGTACCGTAATATCCTGTATTTCTTCAAGCATGACAAGCAGGGGGGCTTGGAATATGTGCAGATGGAGCTGTACGACCGCGCCAATTACCCCCGCGCCGAAGAAATCGTGCGCCGCGACGTGCTTGACTATTACATCAACGACGCGGACGGTCTGCTGCTTTTGGGCGACATATTCCTTGAGTGGGCAGAGATTGACCCGGACAAATACGAGGATGCGCGCGAGCAGTACGCAAACTTGATTCAGCTGTACGGGCAGACCGACCTGTATATGTCGCGCATGATGCGTTATTTTATCCGCACGGACAACTTGCAGAACGTGCTCATGCTCAAAAACCGCTTCTATGCCAACAAAAAGTCGAAGAAAGCGCTCAGTGCGCAGGACTGGACGGAGCTGAGCGGGTATCTTTTGGACAAACTCTACGGGACGCTGAGCAAGAGCGAGGAATTCCTGCGTTCTTCTATAGAAGACGTGCTTGATATGCTCAACATGGCGGTCAGGCTTGACCCGGTGAATCCCGTCGCGCGGTACAACCTTTCCCGCTATTTCCTGCACAACAACAATGACGCTTCCGCGCAGCGTGAGATGCAGATTGCGCTTGATTTGTTCGCCGCCGCGCCGGTGCGCACCAAAAAGAACACGTACCGCGAGATTAACGGCAGCCGCATTCTGGGCGAGCTGTTCACAGAGAAGCGCGAGTACCTGAAGGCGCAGGAAGCCTATACGCGCGGCATCAACGTGTTTTCCGAGGAGCACGGGCGGACGGGCTTGGTGGGCGACGAGAACACTGGGCATCTGTATGCGGATTTGGGCGACATCGATTATTTTATCAGCGGCGATATGGACAGCTCGCTCGCGAATTATCAGATGGCAGTCGCCACCAAATACGACATTCCGTCGCTCAACTATCGGATCGGCGCGATTCATTATAACAGAAAGCAGTTTGACAAGGCGCTCGGAGCATTCGTCAAGACGGCGGAGACGGAAGGCAACGATGCGAATCTCCTGCTTTCGCTCGGCAACACGCTCTCATTGCGCGGCGACAATTTTGCGGCGCAGGGATATTATGCGGATCTGCTCAGCCGCCTGAACGATATGCGGGCGCGTGACGAGATGCTGTTCCCGCAGGAGCATGCGGACGACAACGAACTGGTCGATATGTACCTCAAGGCGAACAACAATCTTGGCGTGACGCTGTACCGGCTGGCACGTCAGACGGGGAACAGCGGCATGAATGCCGAAGCCCTGGTGCGCCTGTCTGATTCCATGCGGGCGTGGGACGCGCTCACGCGTAACCCGACCACGATGCAGCGGCTTGAAGGCGGCAACCTTGCCTTGCAGAACGCAAAGTATATCATGCATCCGTATGCAGAATTCGAGCCGGCAATCTACACGGACATTCCCAAGACGCTTTCCGGCGAGAAGGTGCTTGAATGATGCGGGTCTTTTGCGTGCAGGCGGGCATCGTCGTCAAAAAGCGGCTCAACGATGTCCGCAAGGAAGTGCTCAGGAAGGGAATCCATATGTGTACGGCGTTCGTGCCGTTCCTGCTGCATTACCTGTATGTGCCGACGCTTTGCCTGCTTTTTGCGGCGGGCAGCTTCTACGTGGTGGCGGAACGGCTGCGCTCAAAAGGCCGGTATATTCCGTTTGTTTCTGATATTACCGCCGCCGCCGCCCGCAAGCGCGACGAGCATACCTTTGTGCTCGGACCGGTGACGCTGGTGGCGGGCATTCTTGCGTCGGCGTTGCTGTGGAACGAGCAGGCGGCGGCCGTGGGCATTTTTGCGCTGGCATTCGGCGACGGACTGGCAAGCCTGGCGGGAAAGACGTTCGGGCGCATAAAAATCCCGTTCATGTTCGGAAAGACCGCCGCCGGCAGCCTCACGTGCTTTGCGGCAATCTTCTGTACCACGTTCTTCGTGAGCAGGAACTGCGCTGTTGCGCTGGTCATCGCGCTCGTCGGCATGGCGATTGAAATGCTGCCGCTCAAAGACTTTGACAACCTGATTATCCCCGTCCTGCTCGGCGGCATTGCCCAGCACTTACTTCCATTTGTATAAGCGGTGCAGGTTGCGCAGGAACTGCACGGTTCCCGCCGCAAGCGCGGCCGTTCCCAGCCCCAGCAGCACGAACGAATCGGCGAGCAGCAGCAGCACGTATCCCGCGACGATCACGACATAATACCGTGCCATTTTTTTCATTTCAAGGATGCCGTGTTTGTGCGCGTTCAGCAGGAACGACAGCAGGGCGAGCGCGAAAATCAGAAAACGGACGAGCATGGATACCGTCGCGAATCCCGTGGGAATGGCGCACGTGGTCGTCAGCTGTGCCGTGTTGAGCGGAATTTCCGCCGCGAGCACCACCGCCAGCGCCAGCACGACCGTGAGGTTTCGTTCCACGTCCTGCCGCTGGTGTGTTTCGCTGAACGTTGCCATGCAGAAAAAACAGAGCGGCACGGCGAACCGCCCGGCGGCAAGCACGCGCCCCATAAAGACCAGCAGGTGGGAGAACGACAGCCCTAGTCCGAACAGCGGGATGAGCATGCGCCCGCCCTCGCACAGTATGCCAATTAGTACGCCCGCAAAAAAGATGATTTCTGACGACTGCGTGTTCTCAAAGAACGCGATGATGAGGAACAGCGTCACCGGCACGTACAGCACCATAACGCCAATGGCGGTCATCGTGGCGGCAAACTGGTAGCGCATGAACGGTAGCCCCCGCAACGTGCGCTGGAGGCTTGTCTGCACGGCATTGTCCGACGGCGGCACGATAGCGTCGGTCAGCAGGGCGACAATCAGGCTTGCCGCAAGCAGAACGCAGCAGACAATCGAAAAGAAAAACAGCGCTTTCAGCAAGCGGTTCCGGGTTTTTATGGTCATACTGGAATAATAAACGGAACGGAAAAATATGTAAAGCGTCGGCAAACGCATACCGATGATTATACTAGCATAGCGTACACGCAGCTGAAGAAGTGGGAGGAATAGTATGAAAAAACTATTGTGCGGATGTATGTTCCTTGCTGCCGCGCTTGCCGCGTTCGCGGGTGATGTTGCGGCATTTGTTGACATCGGAATATCTTCAGACGGAAAGACGTATATTTTTGGCGAATACGGACGGACGGACAAAGACTTTGAGGGGTACGCGGAAATCTATACCGTCGATATCAGCAAGAATGATTTTGTTTCGGGCGGCGTATTCCGCACGAATCCGTCGGCGAACACTGCCACCAAAAGCGGCAAGACCGTGTACGATGAGCTGCTGGCAAAAGTCGGTTGGGCAATCCGCAAGTACGACTGCAAACCCGTGCCGCCGGAATACCTGCTGTACGTGCGTGACGACCGCACGAGCGACGGCAGGGAAATCATTTTCAAGGACTTTGAGGGATCGTCTGCGGGACAGACGGTGTATTACCACGTAAAAGTGAACACCACCGTCGGCGGATCGCGATCGTCGTTCTTTATCGACTTGGAAAAGCAGGACGAAAACGGATCGGTCATCAGCAAGAATGTCGTCGGCAACCCCGACATCAAGCGCCGGGACGTGATTGCCTACAAGATTGACCGCATTTTCAGCGACAAGACCGGGCGCAATCTGGTGTTCGTGGTGGAAAAGACCATTTCGGACGACAAAGGCACCTCAATCAGGTACATGGTCGAGACAATCCGGCTGTAGCGCGGCTTTTTGCTGCCTGTGCGGCAGCCGCAATCGCCTCTTTTCTCTCCAAAGGCGGACAGCCGAAAACCCCGACGGGTGCGAGCAGCAATCCTGCTGGATGCTGCCGGCAATCCCGCCGGGGTTTTGTTTTTGTTCGGGGCTGTTGCGTCGCCCCGCGCTTTTTACTTACTGGTTCACGTTCTCCTTGCCGGGAGTCGCCGCCGTGAGCGTCCAGTCTGCCTTGCTTGCCGTGACCGCCTGCGCCCCGCCTGCCGCATACGCCGCCACGACTGCCGCGACATTCTGCCGGGAAAGCGTCTTGGTAAGGCTCATTCCCTTTGATGTTGCCGCATACGAGCGGTCAGAACCGCCCTGCCACACACCTGCGGCGACGGCCTGCTCGGCGAGCGTCGTCTGCGCTTTCTTTGTCCATGCGGTCTTGGTTTCGTCCTCGGTCAGCAGGACGGCATCCATGATGTTCCCGCTCACGGCATCAACCAGGACGACGACATCGTTCTTGGTAAAATAACTGCTGTCCNTGCCGCTGACCCACAGGTCGCGTGCCGTTTCGCTTTTGTCGGGGGAATCTGACGGCAGGTCGAGCGCGTCGCCGGTCTCNTCTGCGTCGCCGCCGTAATTGCGCAGNTGCACCGTGACGTATTCTNCCGCGTTCACCTCGATTGCCGGGAACACGTACTTNGCCTTGTCGGCATAATAGCCGCCGTACAGTTCCAGCCCCGCNAGGTTTCCGCCCGCAAGCACGTAGAGTTCGGCGAATTCCGCCTTTGCCGTCTTCTCGGAATTGCCATACCGCAGTTCGGTCAGCATCACGCGCGCGGGATTGTCGTTGTAGCCCGTGAACGGCAGGCTGAACGCGAGCGTNTTGCCGTTCGCNTCCGCCACAATGCCCGTCAGCTCGTACTTCTCCCCGATTTCCATGGGACGGTNGAGCGTCAGCTCCGCGACCTGCCCGCCGTCGTCATAGGCAATGTCGGTGACCTGCGCGAACGTCTCCCCGCCGTCCGCCGTTCGGAACGCAACGTCCGTGAGCGTNATCGGCTCATCGCACGCTATCGCCAGCACGGAACGCTGCGTGCTTTTGTACGACACGATTTTTGGCGCGTTCTTGTCCGTGGCAGACACCGCCACGCCCTCGTCCGTCATCTTGCAAGAGAACGGTGCNGCCACGAACAGCACCCCGGCACACAGCCCCGCACAGCACAACACGTGCCGCACGCCGGCGACCATTTTTTTCGCATATCTTTGCATAAAAGCCTCCGACATCTTATAGGCATCAAAATGTCATTTTTACCTATTTTTCCAGAAAAAAAGTGATTTTTTTTTCGCGGNACGCAGGATATGCGCGGAAAATGCTTGACAAAGTGCGATTGGGGGGGGGTAAAATCAATCATCTTTTTGCGTAAGGAGCGAATGATGAAAATGACGGCAAAGATGTTTGGCGTGTTGTGTGCGGTAGGCATGGTGTTCTGCGCGGCGTGCGACAATATGGGGGACGACAGCAGCGGGCAGGACGGTAGTAATCCCGCTGGCGGCGGTGCAGGTAATTCCAATCAGGGGAAGCCTGATAAGGAGCAATATGCTGTCGGAAATACGATAGGCGATGGATCTTATCTGGTTGTCAAGAACACTAAGACGGCGGGCATGGTTGCGGTTGCATCGGCTGAGTGCGGCTATTATCCGAACGCGCGGGCGGATGCCTACCGTGACTACCTGCTTGAAAAGCATGAGGTGGAAACGCCGTATGTCATCGTGTTCAACACGAAGACGACGAAAGACAAGACGGCAACGACTTTTGACGATGAGTATCTGATTTTGCGTGATGACGGAACGAAACTGTATCGGATTCGCTACCGCTGGGAGGATTCGCAGGTGTGTCCGCAGGACAAGACTCAGTTTGCGGCGAAGACGGCGGACGAGCTGCGCACGAAGTATGACCCGTCCTGTTTTAATGTCGATATATACAGCGCTGTCTACGGAAGCGATTTGTCTAAGAAGTTCTTCCGCCAGTTTAGGTTCAGTTATGACCCTGACGGAACGATGATAGGATATAGCGATGGTCATTGGCGGCAGACGGACGACTACAAGGATTATGTGTATCTGCCTGCAATCGACAAAGACCGTAATCAGTATGCCATCACCGACCGGATAAGCGACCATTCGCGCAGTTATGTCCTTCGCAATCCGAACGATACCAGTACGGGCAATGGCAATACGTTCTTTGAGCTTCGGGTTTACTTTGAGGAAGATAATGCTACGCCGAGTGGGAGATACCGGCTCATCGCAAACGGAGACGGATCGGTTAAAGGCGGTACGGATAATAAAGCCTATCAGAAAATCCTGTATGTTGACAGCTTGTGGTATTATAAGGATGGGCAATACATATCTCTTCGCGTTGAGACAAAAAAGAATGGTAGTACCGTCGGTAATAGAGAATACTTCTATGGCTTATATGAAGAACCTTATTATGAACCGGAAATTCCATCCACTGGGGGGCATGACAGTGGTTTTGGAGACAATGACGGCGAAGCAGGCGGTAACGTTGAGCAGGGTGCTGGCACGGAAATCGGCGGTCAGGTCAATCCATACTTTGGCGGTTTGGTGCGCGGCGAGGTCGCCGCTACGGGTTCCGGCGTGAGGAACGAGGGAGTCGGTCAGTATGTGGACGTTTCCGAAACGGAAACAACCGTCGCTGGCATTCGGGTTCCGGCGGCGATAACGCTCTCCGTTCCGTTTGAGAGTGCGGACGCGGCTATGGGCAAGTTTGCCCAGGTCACCCTTGAGCCGAAGGCATATAACGACGGAAAAGGCGAGCTGTGTGTCATCTATGTGCCGAGAAAAGGCGAACAAAGCCCTTATGAGTTCATCGACAATTTCAAGAAGGGATACGATATTTTCGGCGAGTATGCAAAGGAGCATCCTGCTCCGTAAGACGATGCCGCCGCTCTTAGGCGGGCGGCTCTGTTCCCGACGAAACCTCCCGGCGGCGGGAGGTTTTTTGTTGCCATGCGGTCTTTTGCCGCCGTCAGGCAATCTGCCTGATGACTTTGCAGGGGTTTCCGGCGGCGAGCACGTTCGGCGGGATGTCCTGGGTGACGACGCTGCCTGCGCCGATGACGGTATTGTCGCCGATCGTCACGCCCGGCAGTACGCACACGTTGCCGCCGATCCACACGTTGTTTCCAATCGTTATCGGCCTGGCGTACTCAAGGCCCTGGTTCCGCTGTTCCGCGTCCAGCGGATGCCCTGCCGTGTAGAAACCGCAGTTCGGGCCGACAAGCACGTGTGCTCCGAACGTGACCTTGTTTCCGTCCAGCACGGTCATGCCGTGGTTCGCGTAGAACTGCGCGCCGATTTCGATGTTGGAGCCGTAGTCGCACCAGAACGGCTGCTCGATGCGGAACGCGCCGTGCGTCTTTCCCAGCAGCGCGCGCAGCAGCCGTTCCCGCTCGTCGGTCTGTGACGGCGGCAGCTGGTTGTACTGGTGGCATCGGTCTTTCGCCCGCGTCCGTTCGGCAGCGAGCGTGCCGTCAGACGGGTCGTAGAGGCTGCCCGCCAGCATTTTTTCTTTTTCGGTCATGGCTCGTTATTCCTCCGGGGGGTATGCTTATTTTTTCAGCAGCGCGGCGAACGGGTTGTAGCGATCGCCGTCGTCGTCCTGGCGCGAGAGGTACGCCGCCGCGCTCTGTTCCTGGTCCGCGCTCGCGGCGGGCAGGAGCGAGATGCGCCGCTCTTTCGCGTCGATTTTCTGCACGACCACGCTGAACGGGTCGCCGCTCTTGAATTTTTTGGCGAGGTTCGTGCTCGCGCTCACGTCTTCCAGCGCGGATATGTGGACCAGCCCGTCGATGCCTTTGGCAAGGGTGACGAACAGCCCGAACGGCGCGACGCGGGCGATTGTCCCGTCGATTTTCGTGCCGGGGACGATGGCTGCCGCCGCGTCGTCCCACGGGTCTTTTTCGAGCGCCTTCATGCTGACCGAGACTTTCTCCTGCTTCCAGTCCGCCTTGATTACGACGGCTTCGACCGTCTGCCCGACCGACAGCACGTCCGCCACGTCCTTGACGCGCTCATGCGAGATTTCGGAGACGGGCAGCAGCACGCAGAAGCCGCCGATGTCGATGAACGCGCCGTAGCTTTGGAGCGACTGCACCGTGCCCGTGACTTTCGTGCCGACCGCGATCGTCTGCGCGAGCGCGTCGATTCTCTGTCGCTCCGCCTGCTCCTGTATCCGGCGGTTCGAGACGATGATGTCCTTGCCGTCGTTCTTGTATTCGGTGATCAGGAAGGTCAGGCTGCGCCCCACGAACGCGGCTGGCTCTTCGCGGGTGC
>WFLX010095768.1_pt1 | contig 22036 bp, 18 predicted proteins | sample 4967041 | NCBI WGS metagenome assembly WFLX01 (sample SAMN12857096, study PRJNA449069) | gut metagenome | isolation source: stool from male and female vole | host: Microtus ochrogaster | place: USA:Florida | collected 2017
AATTGCTGCAAATGATCGATTAGGGCAGTTTCAAGTTCCTTTTCAGTATATTTTTGATCTTTTGCAATTCCCAAGAATTCTGTGACNTAGGGAGNTTTCAAAAACATANCCGGCGATATCTGNCTATAATCCTTTCCGGATGTTTTTATCTCCATCTCTTTCTTGACATCTTCCGAGTTTGAAGAAGCAAGTAATCGATAATAATACTGGGTTGACACATTGCGGTCGAGCGTTCGAGACGACCACATTTGAGTCGACGCCTCAGTGAGATACCATTCACGAGCAGTCTTGTCGGTTACTCGTAAAAGAGCTCTAATATGAGTCCAGGTAAGATTTTGAACGCGCGCGTTCAAAATTGTCCAATCGGGAAACAGAAGATAGAACTGTCTGTAATTGTGAAGGTTGCGAGGACTGAACCCTTTCCCTAATTCGATAGTCAATCGTTTTGACAATTCTTTCATGAATTCAGTTCCGTATTCCGCACGCTTTTTCCCACCTTGTTCCTCTATGACAATCCGTTCACCTATCTTCCAATAAGCATTAAGCATAGCCATATTAATAGCTGATGCGGCTTGAGTGCGGGCTATTTCAAGGATATTCTTTATATCCGAAATGAGGTTATTCTGAATACTATTATCTTTAGAGATCGATTTCATAGCCAAGATATTTGAAAACATCCAGTACTGCCTCACGACTTTCAGCTTCTTTGCGGAGAATGTCTTTAAGTTCCGTTTGAAGCTCTTTCATCTGAGTATCGTAGTCAATCGTTTCATCGCGATTGACAAACTCGATATACTTACTCGGAACCAAGGAGTAGCCTTTCTCAGCAACTCCACCTTCGCCTATAATTGAAACCGATTTGCAGAACTCCGGCTCGTCGTGGTACATATCGGCATGACCTTCTCGTTGCCAGTTGTGATAGGTGTCTGCAACTTTTCGGATGTCGGCATCAGAGAAACGCACGTACTTCTTCTCAAACGGTTCACCCATCTGGCGCATATCAATGAAAAGTATTTCTCCCTCGCGGTCACGATACTTTATATCTTCTCCTTGACGCTTCACCACACGCGCTTTCTTGTTTGCATTGAGAATCCAAAGCGTAACGGAAATATCGGTTGAGTAGAAAAGGTTACGAGGAAGAATAACAATAGCCTCGACCAAGCCTTTTTCTATCATCTTGCGTCGAATGGCTCCCTCTGTGCCGTCAGCCGAGAGTGCGCCATTAGCAAGAATAAAGCCGGCAACTCCATTACTCGATAGCTTGCTCACCATATTGAGAATCCAACCGTAGTTAGCGTTGGAAGTCGGGGGAACGTCATAGCCTTGCCAACGCGGATCATCTGTAAGCTGATTCTCTGCTCGCCAGTCTTTCTGATTGAACGGAGGATTAGCCATGATGAAATCGGCTTTCAAGTCTTTGTGGCGGTCATCAGTAAACGTGTTGGCAGCATAATCGCCGAGATTGGCGGCAATACCGCGAATGGCGAGATTCATCTTCGCCAACTTGTATGTGGTCTTAGTGAACTCCTGCCCGTAAACCGACACGTTGCGACGGTTGCCGTTATGGTTCTGAACGAACTTCAGTGATTGCACAAACATACCTCCCGAGCCACAGCAGGGGTCATAGATGATACCTTCGTAAGGCTCTATCATCTCGGCTATCAGATTTACAATGGTCTTGGGAGTATAGAACTCGCCCTTACCCTTACCCTCCTTAATGGCAAACTTTGAGAGGAAATANTCATAGACNCGACCTATNATGTCGTTNTCCTTGTCGTTTTCAAGNATNGAGTCGAAGCCATCNATCTTATCTATNAGCGAACCGAGCTTTTCTGNCTCAATTCCNAGAGAACTATAGTAGTTGTTTGGTAGCGCACCGGCAAGTGACTTATTCTCCTTCTCAATATCGGCTAGAGCCTTATCGACCTTGATTGCGATATCATTCTGCTTTGCATTCTCTTTCAGATAACTCCAACGGGAGGTTTCCGGAAGATAGAACACATTTTTTGCTGTATAGAAAGCCACGTTATCTACGAAAGCCTCCTGTCCGGCAGCAATGATCTCTTGACGCCGCTTATCGAAATGAAAACCGGCATACTTCAAAAATATCAGTGAGAGNACAACGTGCTTATACTCACTCGGCTCAATAGAGCCACGCAGAGCATCNCANGCCTTCCACAGCATTTCCTCCATCGGGAGAGCTTCCTTTTTATTTGTCGCTTTCTTAGCCATATTCAAGAATGAAACATCCAAGTAGTATCTGAGGGGGGACCGGTGCCTGTAACGACTACTTGGGATTTCTCATTGTTTTTCGGCGGTTGCCGGAGTTTTATGGGTGTTAGTTGCCGGTCGTTTTCAGATAGGCGTTACTGTAATTGCAAAGGTAGTGAATTTTTTGAGATTTTGGGAGCAGGGTGGGTGGAAATGGGCGGGTGTGATTAATGTGTGTGGCTGGGCGTGGTTGGGCTTTTTTATGTCGGGGGGATTGAGTACTTTTGTGGTGTGTAATTTAAATATCCGGTTGATGATGAAAGATTCTACGGTCAAACTCCTGTCGCTGCCGCCTGACACTGTCGGACGTATCAATGCCCTCGAAAATCTCGATGTAGAGAATTATTTCTGTTCTTGTGACCCTCCGGGAAGCAAGCTGGGTTCTGGTGGCGGAACAACGTGGATTCTCGATGAGTGGGAGCGGTGCGCGGGTAGCGATGACCGCAGGAAAATNATTATCCACGCGGGTGGACAGAGCAGGCGTTTGCCGGCTTATGCTCCGGAGGGGAAGATTTTTACTCCTGTGCCTGTGTTNCGTTGGAAGAGGGGGCAGAGGTTGAGCCANAACCTGCTTTCGTTGCAGCTGCCGCTTTTTGAGAAGATAATTGCCGCGGCGCCGGATTCGCTTACAACCCTTATTGCAAGCGGGGATGTTTACATACGCGCTTGCGCTCCGTTGCAGGAGATTCCTGATGCTGATGTGGTGTGCTACGGCCAGTGGGTGGATGCGGCGCTTGCCACTCACCACGGGGTATTTGTAAGCAGCCGCAAGTCTCCTGACCAACTGGAGTTTATGTTGCAGAAGCCTACTATCGCGGATCTGGAGGGGCTTTCAGAGAAGTACCTGTTTCTGATGGATATTGGCATTTGGCTTTTGAGCGACAAGGCTGTGAGCCTTTTGAAGAAGCGCTCAAGGAGCGGTGACAGCCTCAAGTTCTATGACTTGTACAGCGATTTCGGCAGGGCTCTCGGCAGCCGCCCGGCGATTGAGGATGATGAGATTAATGCGCTTAAGGTTGCAATCCTCCCGTTGCCGGGGGGAGAGTTTTACCATTTCGGCACAACGCGCGAGCTGCTTTCGTCAACAGTCGCGCTCCAGAATATTGTGCTTGACCAGAGGAAGATTCTCCATAATAAAATCAAGCCTAATCCGGCTCTGTTCGTGCAGAATGTTGAGATGGGCTACCGGCTTGAGGCTTCAAATGAGAATGTGTGGATTGAAAACAGCTTCATTCCTGCTTCCTGGGAGTTGAGGAGCAACCATGTGATAACCGGCGTGCCTGAAAATGACTGGTCATTGTCGCTCCCCTCGGGAGTGTGCGTCGACATCGTGCCTGTGGAGGAGAATGGGTTTGCTCTCCGTCCTTACGGTTTCGGCGATGCGATGCGTGGTCCTATTGCGGAGCGGTCTACTGAGTGGATGGGCAAGCCATACGCTGAGTGGGCGGCTGAGAGGGGAGTGGATGTCGACTCAACGCAGGGCGACATCCAGGCTGCGCCGATTTTCCCGATAACAAGTTCCATTGAGGATGCGGGCAAGTTGCTGAGGTGGATGATAAGTGAGCCGAGCCTGAAGGGTGGGGCGGAGCTGTATGCGTCGTCGCGTAAAATTTCTGCGGACGAGATTTCCGCTATGGCAAACCTTGAACGGCTATATAAGCAGAGGGGTGATTTCCGCACCTCGAACTGGTNGATGCTTGCCNGGAATTATGAGCGGAGCGTGTTTTACCAGCTTGACCTTGACGATACNGCACAGGCTTATTCTTCNCTNGGGCTTGACAAGCCGCAGCTGTTGCCGGACAATGCTCCTGCAATGACGCGCATCCGCAACCTGATGCTGCGTTCAAGGATAGATTTGAGGAACGGCAATGACGGGTCGGCAGACGAGGCGGCGGCTTTCGGCATTCTCCGCGAGGAGATTCTTTCTGCAATAAGTTCTTCTGTGCCGATGCCGAGGCTGAATGTATTTTCGGACCAGATTGTGTGGGCACGCAGCCCGGTGAGGATTGACCTTGCGGGTGGATGGACTGACACTCCTCCTTATTCTCTTTTCGCGGGGGGAAATGTCGTCAACATGGCTATTGAGCTTAACGGGCAGCCGCCGCTGCAGGTGTANGTCAAACCTTGCTCGGAGCTGAAGATAATATTNCGCTCCATAGATNTGGGCGCTATGGANGCGGTAGAGGATTATGACTCGCTGTACCAGTTCAACAAGGTGGGTTCTCCTTTCTCTATCCCTAAAGCGGCTCTTGTGCTTTCGGGATTTTGCCGCGATGCGGCGCACTCGCTCAGGGAGCAGCTGGAGCAGTTCGGCTCGGGCATTGAAATAACCCTTCTCAGCGCAATCCCTGCCGGGTCGGGGCTTGGCACGAGTTCCATACTCGCTGCAACGGTCCTCGGGGCGCTGTCTGATTTCGCAGGGCTTGCTTGGGATGAGAATGAAATATGCTCCCGCACTCTTGCGCTGGAGCAGCTCCTCACCACCGGAGGCGGCTGGCAGGACCAGTACGGGGGTGTGCTTGGCGGTATAAAACTGTTGCAGACCGAGGATGGCTATACGCAGCATCCTATGGTGAGCTGGTTGCCGGAGCGTCTTTTCAACTCACCGGAATATGCGGGATGCCATTTGCTGTATTATACCGGGCTGACGCGTACGGCTAAGAATATCCTTGCTGAGATTGTGCGTGGAATGTTCCTCAACTCGGGGGCGCGCCTTGAGCTCCTGGATGAGATGAAGGTGCATGCGCTCCAGATGGCTGATGCCATACAGNGGAACAATTTTGAGCTGTATGGCAAAATGGTAGCGCGTACNTGGAGCCAGAACAAAATCCTTGACAGCGGGACAGAGCCTCCTGCGGTGGCTGAAATCGTCAACCGCATCAAGGATTACACCCTTGGCTACAAACTGCCGGGTGCCGGTGGCGGAGGCTACCTGTACATGGTGGCGAAAGATCCTGATGCGGCGGCGCGCATAAGAGCGGAACTCACCGCCACTCCTCCGAATGCAAAAGCAAGGTTCGTGGAGATGACGGTGAGCCAGTCAGGTTTCAAGGTGTCGCGGTCGTAAGACCGTCGGCACTGCTTGTCAGCAGTTATAAAATTCGGTGAATGCGCGGATTATGAAATCGTGGTCCGCCACCGATGCTGTTTCCCTTGCGGAGTGCATCGCCCAAATGGCGGCTCCCATGTCTACGCCGCGCAAATCTATCTGCGAGGTGAGTATGTTTCCAAGCGTAGAACCTCCGGCAACATCGCTGTGGTTTACAAAATACTGGTATGGCACCCCTGCGCGCTCACATATCGTGCGGAACACCGCCGCACTGTCGGCGTCGGTCATGTATTTGCAGTTTGCATTTATTTTTATGGCGGGACCATTCCCCGGTATCGGATGGTTTGTGGGATCCTGCTTCTCGGGGTAATTCGGATGCAGGGCGTGGGCGTTGTCGGCTGATACCATGAACGAGTTGGCAATCGCCCTCAGGTATGTCTCTTCATTTCCTCCCAGGGCGGCTGTCACGCGGCGCAGGATGTGGTCGAGCACTGGAGATGCTGCACCCTGCTTTGTGCCGCTGCCGGTCTCCTCGTTGTCAAATATAGCCATTACGCGNGTCATTGACATATTGTCGCTGCCGAGCAGCGCAGTCATGGCGGCATGAACCATACTGAGGTCATCGAGCCTTCCTGATGTGATGAACTCTCCGTTAAGCCCGACCCTGCATGCGGGAGTGGTGTCATATAGGCTTAGGTCGAAGTCAAGTATGTTTTCTTTCTCCTCGCCAAGTTCCTCAGCAATTAGGTTGAGGATAATATCTTTGCCTTTATCCGCAGCGTTGTAGTCAAGCGCGAGCACGGGGAGCATATCTTTCTGCTTTGAAAGCGGATTGCCTTCATTGACAGCGCGGTTGAAATGGATAGCGAGGTGGGGGATTGTAAGGAGAGGCCTGTCGAATTTCACAAGGCGGGTAATTGGATTCAGCGGGTCAAAAGAGCGTAGAATCACCCTTCCAGCGAGTGACAGCGGACGGTCAAACCATGTGTACAGGATTGGACCGCCGTACACTTCGGTATTCAGCTTCACCACTCCGCCTTCGCAAATTATTTCGGAATGNGGCTTTACCCTGAAGCATGGCGAGTCGCTGTGGGCAGATATGATTTTGAATCCGGCATCCGCTCCGTCCTCTCCGGCAACGAAAGCGAATATCGCAGAATCGTTTTTTGTCATGTAGTACCTGCCTCCCGGCTCAATGCTCCACACTTCCCTCGGGTCAAGGCGGGTGAATCCTTCCTCTTCGAGGCGGCGGCGCACAGTGTCTGTGGCGTAGAAATTAACTACTGAGCGGTCGAGGAACCGCATGAGGTCGCTTGCATGAATATCGGTTTTTTCCATTGCCATAATGATTGGTATTAAATTTCTTCGGGGTTGTGGTAAACAGCGTTGAGGGGACGCATCACATTGCAGAGTATCCGGCTCCAGTATGAATCAAAGTCCTCTTTGATTGCGGCAATTGCCGATGGCAGCAAACCTGATGGAGCGTCACGGACCATTTCTACGAAATTGTAAAGCGACTGGAAGATATCGGCGAGCCCTTCAGCAACACTTGCTGCAATAGGAGTGTCGGAGTACTTCATGTCCTCCTCGAATACTTCAAGGTAAGTGTCATTTGCTCCCATTACCGCTTCGAGGCTGCGCCTAACGGTTTCATAGTTTTCCTCGTCAAGGGACTGGTCGATGTAACCGGGCTCCTCTAATGCTTCGTCGGTCTTAAGGTCGTTTGCGGTGATATATATGCGCGGAAGCAGCCGAATCATGTTGGCGATGAAGTCAGCGGGTTCAGTTGTTGCCGCCTGTTCAACCGCGGAGCAGTATTCGTTGCATAGCGCAATGAATGCAAGTGAGTTATTGCTCAGCTGTGGGGTTGTCATATTTCTGCTTATATAGTTTGTTTGATTCAATGTACTGGTAAACTCCCGGGGGCACGAAGTAGTTCACATCTTTCCCTTCGGCAACGGCATTTCTGATGAATGTGCTTGAAATATCCACTCCGGGAGCATCAGCGATAATCACTCCTTGCGGCAGTGATGATATTTCCACCGGATAACCGGGTCGGGGATAGATTATTACTCCATACTCAGATATAATCCTTTGCCATTCTTTCCAGCCGGTGAAACCGTGCCAGCTGTCGCTGCCGATGATGCAGCGGAATGAAATGTCCGGATGTGCAGCCGCAAGTGCGTCCAGAGTGTCAATGGTGTAGGAGGGGACAGGCATATTTAGCTGCTCGTCGCAGATTGAAAGGAAGGAATTTTGCTCCACGGCAAGCCTGAGCATCTCCTCCCGTATTTCTGCCGGGAGAAGCGCAGGGTCTTTAGTTTTAAATGGGTTGAGCGGGGAGAGCATTAGCCACACTTCGTCTGCACCGGTCCACTGGGCGATATAGGATGCAACAATCAGATGTCCTATATGCACAGGATTAAATGAACCGCCATAGAGTCCGACAGTTTTCATCGGTTTGTTTTTCAGGATGCGATGAAATCCTTGATTATCTTATCTGTTTGGTTGACAGCATCCTCCAGATTGTCGTTAACCACCTGTTTGTCGTAGCCATCAGCAAATGAGAGTTCATATTCAGCTTTGCCAACACGCTCGGCAATTGCCTCCGGAGAATCTGTGCCGCGACCTTCAAGGCGGCGGCGGAGCTCGTCGACAGATGGCGGGAGGATGAACAGGCTCAGCGCCCTGTTGCCAAACATATTCTTGACATTGACTCCGCCTTTCACATCAATATCGAGGACAACATTATGCCCTTCAGCGCATTTTCGCTCCACTTCACTGCGAAGCGTGCCGTAAAAGCGTCCGGGATACACCTCTTCGTATTCAACAAACTTTCCCTGTGCTATTGCATCACGAAACTCTTCCTCGGTGAGGAAATAATAATTGACTCCATGCTGCTCGCCCTCTCTCGGGGGACGGCTTGTTGCCGACACGGAAAATTCAAGGTCGATTTCGCCCCGGCGAAGAAGCTCATTGATGATTGTAGACTTTCCACAGCCGCTCGGTGCGCTGATAATGATTATTTTGCCTTGCCTTGGTTGAGTCATACGAAAAAGGTATTTGTGATTACATTACATTTAATACTTGCTCCTTAATCTGCTCCAGTTCATCTTTCATGCGCACAACTATTTTCTGTAGCTCCGCATGGTTGCTCTTAGAGCCGAGGGTATTGATTTCCCTGCCCATTTCCTGGCTGATGAAGCCGAGTTTCTTTCCCTGCCCGGGTGCTCCAGCCATTGTTTCCATGAAATAGCGCAGGTGCTGGGTGAGTCTTTGCTTCTCTTCGTTGATGTCAAGTTTTTCGATGTAGTAAATCATTTCCTGCTCCAGTCGCCCGTTGTCGTATTCCGCAGCCGGGAGGCGGTTGAGGTTGTCCTCAATCCTTGCCCTGATTTTCAACACCCTCTCCATTTCGTAAGCGGGAACCATGCCAAGTAGTTCGGATATTCGGTTTATCCTCTTGGTGAAGAACTCTTCAAGGCGCTCTCCTTCACTGCGCCGGTGTGACATAAGCGCCTCGGTAGCATTGTTTGCCGCCTCAAAAAGTGCCGCAATTTCAGAATCCTTAACCTCCTCAACAGTGTCGGATTTGAGCACATCAGGCAATCGGAGGAGAACCGAATACCAATCCTCCGGTTCCGGTATTCCAAGGGTTTTTGAAAGCTCGCATATCCGGTTTTTATATGATTCGATTAAAGGAGTATTGAATTGCGCCGTTGATTCGCAGCGGGTGTTTTCAACATATATGTTTACTTCCACTTTTCCTCTTTCAAGGATGTGTCCGATAAGGGCACGTATTTCAAGCTCTTTTTCACGGAAAACCGATGCAATGCGCACCGCCATGTCAAGCTGCTTGCTGTTTAGCGACTTGATTTCACAAGTTATTTTTTTGTCATCTACTTCAGCAACATATTTGCCAAAGCCAGTCATAGATAGAAGCATATGTCAGATTTTTGTTTCACAAATGTACAATATAAGAGGGAAATCACCTAATTTTGTATAAAAAATAAACGACACCATGGCAGTAATACTCAATATAGACACCTCCACAGATGTATGCTCTACGGCGCTTACCGCCGAAGGGGATGTGCTTATCCACCGTGAAGATTTTACAGGACGCAACCATGCCGCGCTGCTTAGCGGCTATATAAAGGATTGCCTTGACCGGGCTGCCGAGCTGAACCTGAAGCTCGATGCCGTAGCTGTATCTATGGGTCCGGGGAGCTATACGGGACTGAGGATAGGGCTAAGCGAGGCGAAAGGGCTTGCCTATGCCCTGAATGTGCCCTTGATTGGCATAGANACTCTTAAGCTGCNTGCAGTGTCAGTGATGTTTTCCGGCNCAGAATTGCCAGACGGCGCATTGTTCGCGCCGATGATTGACGCACGCCGCATGGAGGTATTCACTGCGGTGTATGACATGGCGCTGAATCCTCTGCTTGAACCGCAGCCAATGGTGCTTGACAGCAACAGCTATTCACAGTTCACATCGCAGGCGCCTGTTCTGTTTTTCGGAAACGGCAGTGACAAGGCAAAAGAAACGCTAAGCGGCGTGAATGCCATCTTTGTGGATGGAATCAAGCCGCTTGCCGTGGATATGCTTGCTCTTAGCGAGCTTGCGTGGAGTAAACGCGATTTTATCGATGTTGCATATTCAACTCCTTGGTACCGGAAAGATTTTCAGACAACCAAGCCTAAAAACAAAGTCCTTTAGAAAGGTATTGAAGAGGGGGTAGTGACGTAACGCCTTTCAAATTCGGCATTATTCATGCAAAACATCATGATGCCTTGGATAAGACCGAGCAGNGAAGCTACAGTGCCACAGGAGAAAAGNGATATGAGCAGGAATACTATTCCACCGGTGGTTTTGCCAAGNTAAAAATAATGTATTCCGAGTCCCCCGAGCAGAATAGCGAGAATCGCTGCAATNCCTCGGCTTTTCCCATANGGACCTTCGGCAAAAGCATCGTTAGCAGCCCAGGAATTGTAGGGNGGTGGAGTCTGCCAGTTGCTGTTAGTGCTACCGGGATTGTTTGGCGGAGTTACGAGGTCGCTGTGGCAGTAGCGGCACTTGATTGCCTCCTGGCGTATTTCTTCGCCGCAATAAGGGCATTTTTTCATTTCATTATCCATAGTTTCAAGTTTTTTGTTGGTTACAGATAGGTCAGTTAAACTCAAAAATAATGAGAATTACANAATAGATTGCTCTTTTNTGCAAATATACGTTTTTTTATTTATGGAGCAATATGCGGNTTCATGCAATTTTTGAAACNTACCCGTTACAGTCCAAGCAGTGATTCGCAGAAATCAATGTAAAGAATATTGTAAAGGGTATCAGGCACATTGAGAATCATATTTGCCAGTCCATCAACCATATCGGAACCCTTGTATGAAAAAAATTCAAGATATGTGACTATCCGGTTACCAAATCCGGCAAAATTCTCTATGCCGCAGGCACTATGTATACCGCCTCCGGTACAGCAAACAACTGCTGTGGCCGTAGCAAGTATGGCGAGGAGAGCCCAAGTATCGTATCCGGTTGTCCTATTTTTCATTTCAAAGATATTTGACGCACAGTGGCATTGTTTTTTGCTACCAGGGATATGTTGTCACCTTCATATTCAAGATTGTCAACCGTGATGCGGTCAAGTGTGAGCATTGGGCTCTTTTTCTTTGAATTAAAGTTCCAGTCAAGGCATCTTACGGTGGAATTAGCCGCGCTGTCCTGCATCAGGGTAAAATCAGTGCTCCAGCGTGTGTCGATTCTTGGTTTCAGGTAACCTATTTCCGTTTCATTGAGCTTGAGGGTATATTCAGTATAATAATGCTTGTATTTCACATCAAGTGAATCTATAATGCTTGAATAAACATCAACATTACCGATATATGCTATAGATATTTTCTCTGCTTTGATTCCGGAGAGGAGCAGCGGAATGGGATTTTGGTCGCTGTGCATCGCTATCTCTTTTGTGGCAGAAGGGAGAATGATGGAAAGCGGTATGCCTGTAAACCTTACCATGCTGCAAACACCAGGTTTGAGTTCAGGCTGCTTGAAAGATATCTTCATTGAGTCATCTACCACTTCGTAAGAAAGGTATTCATCAATTTCCTGCGGATAGATAACCCTGGGAGTGCTGATTGTGTCGCACTGCATTATTAGTAATCTGGTAGCGTTGGAATATACGATGTCGTTTGAATTGATTGAAATGGAAGAGAAGGGTTCAACATCCTTGCACACTTTGGGTGAGTCATCTGATATCACCACTTCCTGCTTGTGGAATATTTCTCCGGAATATGCCACTGAAACCACCACTGCGATAAGGGCAATCCAGACAACAACCGCTATGGCAATCATCACTATAGTAGATTTTTTCATTTTATTTCGGTAGTTTATTGTTATTGCAAAATTCTTCATATTCGGCGGCAAGTTCTGCCGGAGACCATCCGAAAGATTCTATGCGTTCAAAGAAATATGGGAGCTCCTCAGCATAGAAAACCGCACGGCGCATTGACATGACGACTTCCGGCGCATTGTCTGCAACAAAGAAACCAAGTCCACGCTTATTGTAGACAATGCCTTTCTGTTCAAGGTACTCATATGAGCGCACGACGGTATTCGGATTTACCTCGACTTCCGCAGCATACTCCCTCACCGAGGGAATCCTGCTTCCTGGCGTATAGCGTTCGGCAATTATAGCGTCCATAATCCTTTCGGCAAGCTGGAGATATATGGCTTTATTGTCATTAAAATTCATATAANCTAANGTTTTACCGTTTAGTGGTTATGACATCTGTTTCCTTCAACCTCCACCATGCCATAGTCCAGTTAAACAAGCATACGACAATTTCAAGTGCAAGAATAATGTATGGAAAGTATTCCTCAACGATTGTTTTGCTCTGGTATATCCTTGTGGATGCGATATGTCCTCCAATGCTCACTGATGATACCCCATAAAAGAAGAAAAGTGCGAAGAAAACGCCGAATGTCTTCAATGATGAGTACTTTGGCCATATTACACTTCCAAGAACGAAGAAAGACTGAACCGCGAATGCCCCGACAAAAATCATGCAAGGTATGAGATGAGGATATTTCATCGGTGTGCAGTAGGCAAGTAATTCCGGGTTGTTGAAAATTGCAAAAAGTGGTGTGACCGGTGCGACGTGATACCGGAAAAGCATGAATACATATCTTACAAACTCGGCGAATGACACTGCGGCAATGAAAAAAAGCGGATAAAATACCACAAACAGAATCATCCTTGAAACAAGTTTTTCAGAGGCAAATGCCGGAAGCATTAAGGTGTTTATGCGCCCCTGCTTGGATTTGAGGTTTGAGAACATGAATGATGCTCCGAGTGCAGCAAAAACATATCCCAGTACGACATACATCGGAAGCAGGAACTGTATAGCAGGATCTACATTGTGGTAATCGCTGAAATAAGTGTTATCATAGTTGGTGTCAGAAGAAACTGACAGTGCCACACATATCAGGATACCAGTAACTGCCGTTGCGCAAATGATAAAGAATTTCCGATTTTCAATGAAGTAAAGGCGGAAAAGGTTTAGAGTGCGGGCGATGCTGAATCGATTGGTGTTCATATCATTGAATTGTTATCGGTGTTAGTAAAAGCCTCTCTGAGCGTTTCCGGTTTNGCCAGTGCAAATTCAAAGAGTGATTCGAGATTTAGCTCGGTGTCAATGTCNTCGNTATTCGNCAGNATTATATTTGCTCCTCCGACAGATGGCTGTGAGTAAAGGGCGTTTTCAATCAACTGGCTGTTGTCGGTGGTGACAAATTTAAGCTGTGAAAGAATCCGTGACACCGGTTGGTCAAACAGCACCTTGTTTGTTTCAGTAATGATGATATGGTCCAGAATNCGGTCGATGTCACGCACCTGATGTGTTGAAATNANGATTGTGCGNTCATCATCCATCGATGACACNATGAATTTCCTGAAACGGCTCTTGCCGGGAATGTCGAGCCCGTTTGTAGGTTCGTCAAGTAGCAGCAGGGGAGTATTGCAGGCGAGGGCGAAGCACATGAAGGCTTTCTTTTTCTGACCCATTGACAATGCACCGAGATTCAAATCGGGGGTTAGCTCAAAAGTATCCAGATGCCTGTGCAAATCCTCCACGCTGAACCTGGGATAGAATTTTGAATTTAGTTTAAGGTATTGGTTGAGGGTCACAGACGGCAGGTCAAACTCTTCCGGCACGATGAAAATGTCGCTGAGAGTTTCCGGTTTGCGCATCCGTGTGTCGCAACCGTTGAAAAGCACCTTNCCCTTGTCGGGTGTAAGGAGCCCTGCGATAAGGTATAGCAGNGTAGACTTTCCTGCTCCATTTCTTCCGAGCAGACCGTAAATNCCNCCGGGAGCGATGTTTAGNGAGAAATCGCGGAGCACCGGAGTATTCTTTTTGTAGGCGAATGAGATATTCTGTACTTCAATCATAGTGTATTAGTATAATAGTACACTGCAAATGTAAGCACAATTTTCACTTCCCTCCAAATATTTTTGAAGAAAAATTACAACNAANAGNAAAAAGTTATGANNAATGGTNTGCCGATATCAATGACCACGCCGCAAACAATAGCGGCGGGAAGATACGCGGCTCCGCACCATCGACGTATTGCCGGGAGGCACACATCCACCGCAGTCACCCCCGCAGCTGCAATCTCCGCCTCCGGAGAAAGGCGTTTGACAATCATTGGAGCTGCCACGAGTGCAAAAAGTTCACGGAAAATATTTGCAAGAAGCGCAATAGTGGCAATCTCCGCGGCTGCCGNGACGCCGAGNTCCGGCTCAAGCAGATTGCCGACAAGCAATGANGCAAGAGANTAGTAGCCGCAGGCGCTTCCCACGGCAACATACTGNGCTACACTNCGACCGAAAAACTGAGCGCAAGCGAATCCNGCAATTGCGGAAAACAGAATTGCACCACCGACTATCGCCACAGGCATAAGGAGTATACGCGGCGACAATGTTTTCATCATTTCCGGCAACTGCGGGTTTGAGCCGATGCTGAGTCCTGCCTGGAGGATAAGGAGATACAGAAGCCACAGCGATGCGTCATGAACCTCGCTGCCGATACTGTCCGCAAACATTCCTGCTACACAGCCAAGGACAAAACATCCAAGCGTTATCAGGCTACCTTTCATCGGGGTTTCTATTGCTAAGATGTTTTTTTATCAAAGTGACGGCAGCAATGCTACCTGCAGTGGCGAATGCACCCACAACCAGAGATTCAAGACCGAGCGAGGGGAGATGGGAAATTATATATGGATTTGAACCTACGCTGAATCCAAGGGCAAGAATGAGCACCCACACAGTGAGAGTCATGCCAGATGCAAATTTCCTGACAACTTGTGATGACCGCAACAACCGACCAAGTCCTATGCCTATAAGCAGAATTGCTATTATCTCAATCATGGTGCAAAATTACATAAAAAAGTCCGGAGCCTTGTCGAGACTCCGGACACATATTATAATATTAAGGTGTGACCTACGATTTACTTCACAGGTGAAATCCTGAGCTTGTAGCTCATCGGCTCATTGGGAACGCGGTACTTGGGAAGAGTGTCAACATCTGCTCCGCATGATGCGTTGCCAACTCCACGGGTCCATGCGTCAAGGTGAAGCACATTATAGGGGCGGGGAGTCATGTCCCAGAAGTGGGGCGCTTTCATAAGGTCGGCATCAGTGTAGGGAAGAATAGAGAAGCTGACATTGCCCTCGGTTTCGATATTGATGCCTTTGCCCTGCGCATCGGTGAGTGTGAGTTCGCGGAGACCTTCACGACCGCCGGTGCTCTGAGGCTTGACGTAGCGTTCAGGCATCTCAGCAACAGTGGTTGAGTAGCGTCCAACCATAGCGCCGTCCTTGCGGTCATTGTAGTTTTCAAACGGACCGTAAGCATAGTAATTCACTATGTCAAGCGCGGGATTGATTGCGGCAGAAAGACCAGCGCGGCGGAGTGCATCGGTGTGGGGCACGAAGTCCACATTCATGTCAACGGTTCCGTCCGGATAGAAAGTATAGATAATCTTGGTGTCGCATTTAGAACCTTTACGGTCGGTGGTCACCTCGATGCTCTTGCCAATCTGACGGTAGGAGATCGCAGCTTTATCTTCCATTCCTGANATAGTGTCGGTGTAACGGTCGTTTTCAATCCAGCGGTGGTTGTCGTANTCGAATCCCTGACCGTCCGNAATAACACTGATGCCGTCGATTTTNAAGGTAGTCAGCACTCCGGTATTGTTGTCAAACAGAGCTTCAACCTTGTCGTTGCTCACGCTGAGCGCCTTGCTTCCTGTTTTAGCGAAAAGTGCCGTGCCGTTAGCCTTATGTTCGGGAAGAGCAGCACGCTGTGCGATTTCAAACTGCGCATGTGCAACCTCATGACCCGCCTCAGCAAAAGTCTGTGCGGAGTGGTAGGACACAACAAGGTTGAGCATCACTTCAGCTCCTTTCGGCGCTTTGCCTACCGGCACGGTGAGGGTAATGCTGTCGCCNGGAGCAACTGCTGNCAGAGGGAGNGTCTTTGTTGTTGTGCTTTTGCCGTTTACAAGAGTGGTTGCGGTAAGGTCAAGCCCTGCAAGCGTGCGGAAATCGTAGCGGTTTACGAGTGTAATGACAGCGTTTGAGTTTTTGACCTCGTTAAGGCGGAATTTGATAAACTGGTGTGCCGCACGTACTTCCATGAGTTTCGCACTTTCATGGCGTGTAGCGGGAATGATGCCGTTTGAGCAGAAATTGCCCTGGTGAGGACCGGGATAATCGTATCCGGTGTGCAGCCGGTAAACTCCATCCTTGATTTCCTGCGGGTCGTAGATAGCCTGGTCAACCCAGTCCCAGATGCAAGCTCCGATAGTGCCGTCTGATGCCTCGATGACATCCCAGTACTCCCTGAGGTTGCCGATAGCGTTGCCCATAGCGTGGGCATATTCGCAAAGAATCATAGGTTTGTCGAGTCCGCTGGTGTATGAGTTCATCCAAGCCATTCCGGGATACATCTTGGAGTAGAAATCGGAGAAGCGGCTGCCGCCGTAAGGCTTGTCAATACGTGTTCCTTCATAATGAACGGGGCGGTTGTCGAGCTTCTTCGCCGCGTCATAGCAAGCAGCGAAATTCTCACCGTTTCCAGCCTCGTTGCCGAGCGACCACATGATTACTGATGGATGGTTGCGGTCGCGGAGCACCATGCGGTCAATCCTGTCAACGAATGCGGGAATCCATGAAGGCATATCGGAAATGCGCTGGTTTGCATGGTCTTCGAGGTCAGCTTCGTCAATAGTGTAGAGACCGTAGTGGTCAAACATCGCATACATGCGGGCATTGTTGGGATAGTGGCTGGTGCGGATAGTATTGATGTTGTTCTGCTTCATGAGGGTAACATCGCGGAGCATGGACTCGGTGCGAACGGCACGTCCGTATAGCGGGTCGCTGTCGTGGCGGTTCACGCCTTTGAGGAACACTCTCTTGCCGTTTACATAAAGCAGGTTGTTTTCANTTTTAATGTCACGGANNCCGTGCTTGGTAGAGAATGCCANTTCGTCGTTGCCNTGAGGATTNCGCTGCACAACGTCAACGGTATAAAGGTTAGGCGTTTCAGCAGTCCAGAGCTCTACATTTGGCATCTCAAATTCAGCGACAACAGGTGATTTTGAAGAAAGGTCGTAGTTAAGTGACTTTGTGGCAACAACTTTTCCTTCAGGATTGGTTACTTTGATTTCAAATTGCTTTGAACCGGCAAGGTTGTCACGGTTGTCAATGTCAAGCTCAACCCTCATCTTCGCGTTTTTGTAATCGGAAGAGAGTGTTGAGGTGATGCGGTGGTCGCGGACAGATGCCTTGGGAACATTGTAAAGGTAAACGTCGCGGAAAATACCGCTCATGCGGAACATGTCCTGGCATTCGAGGTANGAGCCGTCGCTCCAGCGGAATACCTGCACTGCAATCGAGTTGTCGCCAGGCTTGAGATACTTTGTGAGGTCAAATTCGCTCACATTGTTTGCCCCCTGGGTGTAACCGACATATTTGCCGTTGACCCAGATGAACGCAGCTGAATATATGCCTCCGAAATGAACGAATGTGCGGTTGCCGTCCCAGTTTTCGGGGAGAGTGAAGTTGCGTACGTAAGAACCTACGGGGTTGATGCCGTAGTTTTTGCCCTCGTCATTGAACCCCTTGCGTGCGTTGATGTAAGGAGGTGTATTGCTGTGGGGATACTCCACGTTGGCATATATAGGCTTGTCATAGCCTTGCATCTCCCAGTTTGAGGGCACAGGGATAGTGTCCCATGCAGATGTGTCGAATCCATCTTCAAAGAAGTTGAGCGGACGCTGGGAAGGCTCAGGAACGAGGTTGAATTTCCATGTGCCGTTGAGGGTGAGGTATTTGTCATTCACAGGGACAGTCCACGGTGTTGCATAATACTCTTTGTCTGCCTTCATTGCAGCTTCGCTTGCGTAAGGCATCATTGTGGCGATTCCCGGTTCTTTGTTTTCCTCGAAAATCTTTTCGTTCTCCCAGTAATTTTTTGTGCGTTCAAGCAGGGTGGCTTCCTGTGCGGAATTGCCTGCGACTTCTAAGAAGGCAAACATGGCATCGGCATTGGTGCGCGCCTCTTTTTCAGTAATAAGTGCCAAGGTGCCATCTTTTTTCACAGCCATAGCCATGCCGGGACGGTTTGCCGGTACTATTAGCGAAGGGGGAGAAGGAAGCACTTTCCAGAGTTGCGCCTCGTCAGAGCCGTTGTCCTGCCCGAGAGTCACAAGGTCGCCATCCACCCTTATGGCGAGCCCGCTTTCTGCATTGATGAATCGCCAGCTGCCTGAAAGTTGGGTAATGTGCCACAGCTGCGCGGGTTTGACTTGCATGTCTTTAACCAGCTTCACTGTGGAGCCAACTTGCTCAAGGCAGGACTGCTGGTTGTATTGCATTATAATTTGGTAGAGTTTCTCGCTGTCAAAGTCTACGGTATTTGCCTTAGCGGCCTTTGCTGTTGAGGCAAATGGCGCGAGAAGCGCAACCAGGACTGAGATTATCCAGCGGATTGATGGTTTAGACATAAGTGTTATGGTATTGGTTATAAAAATTATTCTGTTCACAAAATTAAGCAATTAAGATTAAATGNCAGAGTTTAAATTTGAAAATAAAATATAAATAGNNGCGGGAGAAACATAAAAAAACGGAAGGCTGCGGTTTGTCGCGCCTTCCGTTAATATTATGTCCGTATTANGCTTATTCTGCCGGGTCGAGAACTATTGTGCGGTAGTTCTTCTGCTCAAGCATATTTTTCANGAAGTTNCGGATGTCATCGGTNGTGATTGACTGGATGCTCTGGATATTGCCGTTGAATGCGTCAATTCCGTCGCTGCACCAACCGGTGATAGCGCTGAGCCACGGTCCGTTTTTCTCCTTAGCTTCGGTGTAGCTCTTCACCATGTATTCGATTACTTTGGCAAACTCTTCGCTTGAAACATTCTGTGTCATGTCCTCAAACTGTCCGCGGATAGCCTTGAACACTTCCTCTTTGAGTTCGGGTTTCATGGGAGAGCCTGTCATCATGGTTGCCTGCGATGAGGTCCTGCCGAGTGAGCCGGATGCTCCGATTGAGTAAACGGCACCCATCTCTTCACGGACAAGGTCGTTGAGGCGTTTTGAAAGAATCTGACCTGCAACAGACACAATCTGCTGGTTGCGCATGTCAAAAGGCTCTTTGCCCCAGCTGATTATGTTGAATATAGTCTGGGGTGTCTGCATCTTGGTGGTGAAGGTATTGACCTCTGTGCCGGGGTTGAGCAGGAATCCTGCGGGTGTTGGCTGCAACTGGCGGCTTGCAGTGGTTTTGTCGCCGGGAAGTGATGCTATGTATTTTTCAACAAGGGGTTTCATGGCTTCAACATCCATGTTGCCAACGAATACAAAGTTAAAGTCGGCAACGTTTGCAGTCATGGCTTTTACAATTTCAAGAATCTGCTCACGGTTTGCGCTTTCAATAGCAGCAGTAGTGAGCTCGCGCATGAACGGGCTTGAGTAGATACTTTCATAGAGCTTGCAGCCGAAGATATACTGTGGGTCGTTCTCGTTGTTCTGCATCAAGCCGAGATATGTTTTCTTNAGCGCTTCAAATTCGTCGGCATTGAGGGTGAAATCGGTAAAGGTCATNTAGATAATCTCCATAAGTGTGGGAAGNTCCTTAGGAGTTGTGTTGCCACGGACAGCGCGGCTTGTGGGACCGAAACCGAAGCTTGTGCCTACCTGCTTGCCGCTGAGGTACTTCTGGAGGTCGGAATGGGTATAGGTGCCAAGCCCGTATTCAGAAAGCGCATACTGGCTGAATATTACGCTGTTTGCGTAATTATCACCGAATTTGCCGGCATAGCCGCCGTTTGCAACAGCATTGAAGAGTATTTCGTCATCTTTGAAAGCGGTTTTCTTGATGATTACGGTAGCACCGTTTGAAAGTTGCCATTCTTCAGCATCCCACTGGTCATTGTGCTTGATTGACACGATTTTTCCTGCGGGACGGATGTTCTCAATGAGAGGCTCAGATTTCACTTCGTCAACAAAAGGTTCGATTGTCTCAGCATCAATAGCAGCAAGAGCATCAGCGAAGTTTTGTTCGGTAGGATATTCCATGCCATCCTTTTCGGGGAGCATGGCGATTACAACGCGGTTGTCCGGTGTGATTCTCTGTGCCATGAACTGGTTGATAACCTGGAGGGGAATCATTGCCGCGAGCTGCTGGTACATAGGCCATTCCACTTCGATGCCTGGGATAGGCTCTTTGTCAAGGAAGTGTTTCACATACTCATTTACAAAGCTGCCATTTTCGCGCTGGCGGCGGTTGTTGTATGTGCGCTCCATGCGGCTGAGGAGTTCGCTCTTAGCGCGATCGTATTCCCCAACGGTGAATCCTCCACGCTGTGCCCTGAGGATTTCACGGTATGCGGCAGCAAGTGATGAGGGCAGGTTGCCGTCCTTTGCAAGGACATAAAGTGAAAGCGCATCTTTTGTCTTTGACAGGAAAAATTCACCGAAGTCGAGTGATGCTGAGCCGAAAGGAGCGTCGGGCTTGGATGAAATGTCATTCAGGCGGTGTGAAAGCATGAGCTGCACCATATCCTGGATATAGTCGGCAGCGTAATATGCCTGGGTGTTTTTGAGTGAATCGGGGAATGAATCATCCTTGAACATCATGAAAGCAAGAGCATTTTTCTGTTCAGGGTCGTGACCGATGGCATAGATTGTGCCTTCGTTGTCAGCAACGGGGAAATAAACACGTTCAGCTGCATTTTCCGGCATTTCGATGTCAGAGAACATCTCTTTGATTTTCCCTTCGATGCGGTCAACGTCAATGTCACCTACAACAATGATGCCCTGCTGGTCGGGACGATACCATTTTTCATAATAGTCGCGCAGAGCCTGGTAGGGGAAGTTGTCAACCACTTCCATTGTGCCGATAGGCAGGCGGTAAGCGTACTTGTCGGTAGGATAAACAGTGGGGAGCAGCTTTTCAATGATTCGCATCTGACCGACATTGGATTTGCGCCACTCTTCGTGGATAACAGCCCTTTCTGCATCGATTTCCTCGGGGAGCAGGAGCAGGTCATTTGCCCAGTCGTGGAGAATGAGCAGGCACGAATCCTGAACACCTTCGCGTGCAACAGGCACATTGGAGATGTTATAGACAGTTTCGTCAATGCTGGTGTAGGCGTTAAGGTTTGCACCGAATTTGACTCCGACGCTTTCGAGCCAGTTGATGATGTCTTTTCCGGGGAAATTAGTTGTGCCGTTGAAGCACATGTGTTCAAGGAAGTGGGCGAGTCCCCTCTGGTTGTCCTCTTCAAGAATAGAACCTACTTTCTGGGCGATGTAGAAATCAGCCTGTCCTTTCGGATATTCATTGTGGCGGATGTAGTAGGTGAGCCCGTTAGGCAGTGTGCCTATGCGCACCTCTTTGTCTGTNNGGAGCTGGGGAATCATCTGTGCAGATGCCACTCCGGGCAGAAGTGCGGCNACGNCAATCGCTACCGCAGTAAAAAAATTAGGAAGTTTCATACTGTTTTTATGAAATTAGTATGTGAAGATATTTTGAAAATATAGGGCAAAGGTACTAATTATTTATATAGCGGCAATCACTTTATGTTTCAGATATATACNTTATTCACTACAATTAACGTTAGTCTTCNGACAGTATTTTGTAATCATCCATGAACNGGAGGTACTGGAAAACGNCTNTGGCAAGCNCGATTAAAGCTCNGGNACTCATTGNCACAATCATGTAAGTATTGCTAATAAAGGCACTTATCATTACGGCAAGGATGATTGCGCACATTGGTATGAGTATAGCCATGCACCTGTGGTGGATTTTTTTTGACTGTGCAACCAACTGGCAGACAGTGCTGACGCTCATTGTATTGAGATTTATCGATTTTAACCTTCTCATCAGGTATAAATCCATTATTGAGGCAAGCAGGAAATATCCCGCCATAAGGAAGGGGAGGAGATGGTTGTAAGGGGCGGGCAGGATGTGGGCGTTCATCCAGCCGAATGAGCAGCAAGCCATTCCGGCACCTAAGCANGCAAATACCCTGTATCTNCGGATAAGATTGTCAAGCGATGTCCTGCGGTTGAAATCAAATCGGCTATTGCGGTTAATATTAAGGTGTTGTTCGATTCTGTCAAGGCGAGCCTGGGTGTCAAG
>WFLX010052783.1_pt1 | contig 22030 bp, 18 predicted proteins | sample 4967041 | NCBI WGS metagenome assembly WFLX01 (sample SAMN12857096, study PRJNA449069) | gut metagenome | isolation source: stool from male and female vole | host: Microtus ochrogaster | place: USA:Florida | collected 2017
AAAAGCATCCACGTGCCATTGTTGATTTGAAAAAGCGGGCAGTTTGTGTGTCGAACATGAAGCAAGACACATACTAATTGCCAATATTATAAAGCTGAATTTTGCCATCATTATAATTTTTGAAGATTATANCAGCAAATTTACAGAAAATAAAAATNAAANCTCTCAAACTNAGTTGAAAGTCGAGGATNNTTTTNNTATTTCCAGTAATTTTTTACAGTGGGTATTGTTCTTCGATTGTGCTCCGGCTTCGCTGACACGGGCAACATTCAAGATAATATCCGATTACTGTGTGCATTTATTGAGGTTGATGACAAAGTGGAGGAGGAAGAACGCATAGCCTCCAATATACGAAGGCAATGTGTCTGTGAAACCGGTGCATGTGAATAAAATATAAAGATTCCAAAAATTCTCGTTCGGACAGAGTATCAGATAATTAAACTACAAAAATAAGAAAAATAAAATATTTAAAATTAAATATAATATATAAACTAAATTTCGAAATAATTAACCACATCCTAATAGTTAGAAGTAATTATAGGTAATTAGAGATACTTAGAGATAATAAGAGATAATAAGAGATAATAAGAGATAATAAGAGATAATAAGAGATAATAAGAGATAATAAGAGATAAAATTAAAAAAGAATGGAGCATATATTATTATGCTATTTAACATAATAATGATTATGTGTAGTGGAGATATGTGTTGCTGGTATATATGAAATATAAATACTATCGTGTAATTAATTTACTATCGTAATTATATTTTTAATTCTTCAATCATTCAGAATTTTAATTCTTCCATCAATCAGATTTTTAATTCTTCCGTCAGATATGCTGATGTCGGGCTGCCGGATTGGGCTATATCTTCAGGTGTGCCCGTTGCAATTATCTCTCCACCTTTTTTGCCACCTTCCGGTCCCATATCAATTACATAGTCGGCACTTTTGATTATGTCCAAATTATGCTCAATTACTACGACAGTATTTCCTTTATCTACAAGTCTATTAATAACTTTCAACAATACTCTGATATCTTCAAAATGCAACCCCGTAGTCGGTTCGTCAAGTAAAAATAACGTACTTCCCGTGTCACGCTTTGCCAATTCAGTTGCCAATTTAACACGCTGATTCTCACCTCCACTCAGTGTGCTCGATGGTTGACCGAGTTTTATATAACCCAAGCCTATTTCCTTTAAGACTTTGATTTTATTGAGGATATTTGGAATGTTTTCAAAAAACTTAACTGACTCATCAACAGTCATTTCCAAAACATCAGAGATAGATTTCCCTTTATATCTAACTTCAAGAGTTTCACGGTTATAGCGTTTGCCATGACATTCTTCACAAGGCACCAACACATCGGGAAGAAAGTTCATCTCAATTGTGCGATAGCCGTTTCCTTTGCATGTTTCACAACGACCACCTGCAACATTGAAGGAGAATCTTCCCGGCTTATAACCGCGAATTTTTGATTCCGGCAATTCATAAAATAATTTGCGTATGTCGGTAAAAACGCCTGTGTAGGTAGCAGGGTTAGAGCGTGGTGATTTACCCAACGGAGATTGGTCGACAGTAACAATCTTATTTATATTCTCCATCCCTTTTATCTCCTTATACGGTAAAGGATTCTTCAGAGATTTATAAAGATTTTTACTGATTATGGGTTGAAGGGTCGCGTTTATCAACGAAGATTTTCCGCTACCGCTTACCCCTGCCACGCAAGTAAATGTTCCCAGAGGTAGAGTGAAATCTACATTTTTTAGATTATGCCCACTCGCTCCAATGATTTTCAACTCCTTACCATTCCCTTTACGCCTCTCTTCCGGAACCGGAATCTCTTTCTCTCCGCTAAGATACTGCGCTGTAAGCGTATGAGTCTCTTTAATCTCTTTAGGGCTTCCCTGAAACATTACTTCCCCTCCGTTTTGACCTGCTCCGGGACCTATATCCACAAGATAATCAGCCTGATTCATAATATCCTTATCGTGCTCAACCACAATAACACTATTGCCTGCATCGCGAAGATTCTTAAGGCTGTTGATAAGCCGATTGTTATCGCGTTGATGCAAGCCTATGGAGGGTTCGTCAAGAATATAAAGCACATTTACGAGTTGCGATCCGATTTGGGTTGCCAGGCGGATTCGCTGACTCTCCCCTCCACTCAAACTGCTGCTGGCTCGGTTAAGAGAAAGATAGTCAAGTCCGACATCAAGCAAGAACTTTAATCGCGAACGTATCTCCTTTAATATTTCTACTGCTACGGCTCTTTTTGATTGGTCGAGTCGGTCTTCAAGCCCGATAGTCCAATCATACAATTCCGATAAATCCATTGCGGAAATTTCAGCTATATTTTTCCCGTCAATAAAGAAATGCAGAGATATTTTATTCAATCTTTGACCACTACATTCCGGACAAACGGTTTCTGAAAAATATTGGTCGCTCCATTTGTTGGCTTCATTACCTGCTTCTTCACTTTGCTGCATCTCAATATATTTCACCAGACCGTCATACCCGNCATNATAGCGGCTCGTGGAAAGTGTGTTATTTTCGNTGTGGAGTTTGACATCAGTGCCNNTAAGAATATCATTTATCACCTCCTGCGGGAGATCTTTAATCGGTGTTTTCAGTGTAACATCATGTAGCTTGCAGATTGCTTCTATTTGCCAAAACACAAGCGAATTACGATATTTACCAAGGGGGGCGATACCTCCATCATAAATTGATTTGGAGGGATCGGGGAAAACTTTCTTTTCATCTACAATATTTACCTTACNNAGACNTCTNCATAATTTGCAAGCGCNTTGANGAGAGTTGAAAGAGAAATCATGAGGAGCCGGCTCGGGATAAGACAGACCTGTCGTAGGATCCATGAGTGCTTGCGAATAATGAGTGATGGAATCGGTATCTACATCAAACACCATCATTTGCTTATTTCCCTGACGAAGAGCATTATCAACCGTAGATTTCAATCGCTCCAAATCATTTTTGTCTACGCGAATACGATCTACTACCAATTCTATACTGTGATTTCGATAGCGATCAAGCTTCAAACCGTAGGTTAATTCGGTCATCTCTCCATCCACGCGCACTCTCAGATACCCTTTCTTCCGCAGATTTTCAAAAAGTTCTTTATAGTGTCCCTTGCGATTATTGACAAGGGGAGCTAATATATATATCTTTTTATCNGAAAATNTTTCTGCAATTATATTGATAATTTTATCTNTAGTGTATTTCTGCATCGGCTCGCCACNCAGATNACTCCNTGCTTCTCCAAGGCGGGAATACAACAGTCGGAANAAATNGTAGATTTCTGTGGTGGTACCTATTGTGGAGCGGGGATTCTTATTTACAGTCTTCTGCTCAATGCTTATAACCGGGCTTAATCCTGTAATATTATCCACATCCGGACGCTCCATTGAGCCCAACATATTGCGGGCATAAGAGGAAAAAGTTTCGATATAGCGTCTCTGACCTTCAGCAAAGATTGTGTCAAAGGCGAGAGATGATTTTCCACACCCACTCAATCCGGTAATCACGGAAAGTGAATTATGGGGAAAAGTGACATTTATGTTTTTTAAATTATGTTCGCGCGCTCCGTAAACCTCTATAGCATCGGTTTGAGAATAAACATCGGGCACACTTTGCTGATTCTGAAGATTCTCATTTTCAGAAATAATCTCTTTATCTATGTTTTTCAATTTTGTTTCTCCTTTTATTTGGTTATACTAACCGTTAAAGTTTTTCACGAGATACCGGGTTAATTTCCCGATTCCGAATTATATTTATGGCGAATAATATTGATATCGCCACTCTTCTTATATTTTACACCATCCGCTCCTTGAGCTTGAATGACATAATAATAAACACCTGATTTTACTAATTTTCCGTGATGCTTACCATCCCAACCCTCATTTGGATCATCAAAATAAAAAATTTGAGCACCGTATCGGTCGAAAATCCAGCATTTGAATTCCAATAATGAACGATATGCCACTTTCCATTTGTCGTTGATACCATCTCCGTCGGGAGTGAAAGCATTGGGGCATAATAATTCCGAAGCACCTATAGTGACAGTATAAGTGTCGCTGATAGTTTCACACGAACCATCGGCATTGCTACCTATATAACGCAGATAGAAAGTGCCCTCGTCATTAAATGTATAATCCAGATCTTTCACATAAAATCGGTATTCCGGATTTGTAAATTCCGGATTGCGGGAGTATTGCCATTCATTATGCAAGACACCCTCTGTCGTGGTGGCTGAGAAAAATATATGGGCAGGTGCCGAGCCACCGAGAGATGTCTCATCCCCGCTGCTTATTACGTTGCTTCCCTCTTCCTCAGAATCTCCGGAGGAATCTGCCATAGATGTATAATCAGTGGAATCATCTTCCTCATCTACGCGTGAAGAGGAATCTGACTTATTGGAAGCATTTTCTTGTTCAACCTTAGTGATAGATGACACTGCCACGGGTGAGAAAACTTCACTCTCTATTTTTTCTTCCCAATGCCATTGTTTAAGAAATTTATCACCCTCAACCTCAAAATATGTGGAACAATATGCGGGAGGAACAATACGCAATGTGGGAGATAGATAATCAAAATATTTCTTTGTATCAACTTGATTAAAACTACCCGATGCTTCATCCAATTCTTGAGTAGTGAATGATACGGTAATCTCTCTGGATAACACTTTCTGTACACCTGTAATGGTGAAATAATATATAGCAGCGCCTTCTCCGGAAACATTCAAAAGAGTGGCATCACAATCCACCTCGGGAGCTAAGCCAACAGAATTCAGTTTCAGTCTGTAAGGAAGATAATTGACTATCCAATAATAATAGCGTTTGTCGTTTTCTTCAATGATATAGCCGCTATTTCCTTCAATATTATTAACTGTAATCTCATCATAGCTATACGAGAGATTTCTTACCTCTTCAGCAAAACCACCACCAAGATTACTATAACGAAAAACCTTAACTCGAGAAGGATTGGAGGAAGAATAGGAGAAGCGGAGATTATCGGTGGTATAACAAACATATATTTTATCCAAACCGGTAGATTTATCCGGCATCTCTTCTAAAACAGGTAGGGCATTGCCGGTGAATTTTAAATCAGCAGCAAAAGCAGATATGCAACCACACAAAAAAAGTAAGAATATTCCCCGCTTTATAACTATATTCTTTATATAAGGACACAAATAAGAATTAAACAGCGTCATATTTATCTTGAAAACGGATTAATCAGATTCATTATTTCGTAAATATAATAACGTTTTTCAAACCCTGTTTATTGCCTGTATTCTTACTCTATAATGGAGAGAGATAATGAAATAGAAAATCTGCATCAAAATAAACGCACTGATGTAAAAATGCAACTTTGTTTATGTAATTAAAAAGAATAAACCGGAAATGGAAATAATGGCATTTTACTTTCGTGGAACAAAAGTCTCAAAAGTGGAATCATCATAATAAATGGTGATTTGAATCACTTTTCTTGGATTTTCCTTCAAGTTTTCTATTTGCCGCTTTAAATCTAATATTTTAATTTCTGAGTCAACATCTTTATTTCCTGATTGTTGAGAGGTAGTTACACCTTGATTTAAGCCCTTGAGATTCAAATTTTGATTATATTTCGTAGTAGATATCGGCTCGGGTGAATTCTCAGACATATCAATTTCATTATCAGGAGTGTCAAATGGTGAAAAAAGGTCATTGGTGGAATTTCCTGAAGGGATTTTGGAAGAACTATCTGAAAATGTTGCTTGCTCCTTCCCTTTAGATCCGGCTGAAACTCTTACGGGACCTTCACCAAAAAGCAGCCAATTCATTGATATATCGGGGAATGTATTGTGAATTTGAGTGAGCACAACATCAGAAACTTTCTTATTTCTACCGGATAATAATTGAGAAAAACTTGGACGNNGANTACCANANATANCAGCGAATTGAGTGGAACNGAGTCCGGTGCTGTCCAAGAANAGTTTNAGACGAATTGCTATCGTGTCCTCCATAGTTTGGAAAATTAAAATGGTTTGAAAACTGATTACAAATGTAATTAAAAATTCGCAAACACACAAATTTGCAAAAATTCTCAAAATGCAAATCAAAATAGCATATTCTAAAGGAGAGAAGAAAAATCAATTAACATTATCAAATTGGTATATTAAAGTGAAATCAAATAAAATCATTATAATTTGTTATTGTTTAGATATATATAACTAAAAATTAAGACAATTTCTTCGATATTCGACATACTCATAACTTTATTTAATATCACACTTTAATTTTTACATATATCTTACATTATATCTGATAATTATAGTATTTGTTAAAATTTGTTATTTGCAATATAAGATAAAAATTTAAATAATCAAACGCAAATTATAGGGTTTGCAGATTTTTATTTACAAATCAAAATATAATTGAAAACTGTTTTATAATTCTTTATAGTTAATGATTTGCGAATGCAATGCTTTCAATAATTCTATTTTGTTAACTATTTTTGCAAACACCTCTCCCCTCTTAAATTTCGGAAAATTTTAAAATGTCCGATTTTGACCAATTTAATTTTTTATCCTAACGAGGTGCGTTTCTCTTTATGCAATTATGATTTGAGATTGTGATTTTCACGATATTTTATACACTATTTACATTTTATTGTATTCTTAACGGGTTAATTTGCGTTTAAACACACACAACAACTTATAGCTAAACAATTTAACTATAATTTAAAATAATCGTTTATGATTGCAAAATAAAACTTTTATAGTTGCAAAACCAATTTTGGGTAAAATTAAATGTAAATTGAAGGATTAATAAGATAAAATTTGACTCTTATAATTATTTTCAAATTCTTTCTCTATTTTTATTCTTGATTATTCTACGTATCAAATTACATAATCGCATATACTAATAAAGAATCAATCGGAAAGATATATTTTCCGGGGTTAACTCTAATGATTGTGACAAACTTTTAACCATCCCATATTTTTTGATTCTCTTTTCAAATTTTATTTTAGACCTTCCTTGAATGGCATACCAATTTTCAAAACTATCCTTCTCTCTGCGATTGGATAAAATGATACTGTAGGTTGTCGAGAATAAAATATTTTTATCTGAATTAATATGTTTTGACAAATATTCCATTGTCATTTTTATAAATTTATCAAATTCTCCCCCCAACCACCATATTCTTTTTTCAGAATCCACGCAGGAGACAGTTTCGCACTCTTCCGCATATAGGATCACACCGGAATCTGCCAGTTTTTCTTGTATTATGATATTGATATCTTTGCGACTTGGCTGTATGACATATTCGTCACCATATTCAGCATCAAGGTGATTTTTTTGTTCTATACAATCCAATGCCTTCACAGGAATATATGTCTCCCCTTTTATAATTTGAAAATTAAATCCCTTAATATCATTTTCATTCCCTAAATTTTCATAATGAAGATTCTTTGCAGGTGATTCCGAATTTGCATCATTTTCGAACTTTTCCACCCCTGAGATTTCTATAATTTCAAGTTCAGCAGAATCTTCAAACCCGAATTTTTTATAATATTCTCGAAGATGTTCGTCAGCCGGTATCAAAAAGAGAATTTGCTTATGATTTTTTCGGGATTTTGCTTCAATATCTCTTATCATTTTGCCCATTATACCTTTATTCCGATGTTCCGGAAGAGTTGCAAGTCCACAAAGATAAACACCGTTTAAATCAAGTTGGGATTTATTTTTAAAGGCATAATCCAAAGCGAATAAAATGGCTGAAATTTCGCCGTTTTCTTGATGGNNAAGGGTNGANTCNGGNGNATAATAANTGTCGAAAATAAGNGATATATAGGAAGGTGTGTCGCCAAACACCTCTTTCCATATATCCCTCATTTGTCGTTCCTTCTTATCCATCTTTTTTCAANGACCTGGCTCTATAATAATCTCAGGAAGGAGCGTCCGAACCTTTCAGCGGCTGCGCGACTGAGTTCATCCCTGAATTCCGGAGCGGCAATACTGATCATAAGTTTGGCTCTTTCCGCGAGATTCTTTCCGCGAAGATTCACAATGCCGTGCTCAGTCGCTATATATTGCGTTTGAAATCTCGTTGTTACGACTCCTGCTCCGGCTGTCAAAACAGGTTTAATCTTTGTTTGCCCTTTCCCTGTCGTGGAAAGCATTGCGAGGAATGATTTGCCACCCTCACTTTGTGAAGAACCATATACAAAGTCATGTTGACCACCAACGCTTGAGAAAATTTTGGTTCCGATGGAATCTGCACAAATTTGACCGGTTAAATCTATTTCCAGGCATGAATTAATCGACATTACCTTAGGGTTCTGAGCAATCACAAAGGGATTGTTAGTCCAAGCGACATCCTTAAAGATTATATCCTTATTGTAATCCATATAGTCATATAGACGCCTCGAACCGAGAGCGAGGGAAGCCACAGACTGACCCGGCATAACTTTCTTAAGAGTGTTATCAATGATCCCTTTTTCGAGAAGAGGTAACACGCCGTCGGTCATAGCCTCAGTATGCAATCCGAGATGTTGATGATGTTCCAATGCTCTAATCACGGCATTCGGTATGCCTCCAACACCAATTTGCAAAGTAGCACCATCGGGTATCTCATTGGCTATGTAATTACCTATTTTTATCTCTTTTTCTGTTGGTGTAGCTGTTGGTACTTCCACTAAGGGTTCGTCAACTTCCACCACAGCTGCCAATTGCGACAGATTAATTACGGGGTCACCGTATGAGAAGGGCATGTGAGGATTTATCTGAGCAATAACTCTATCAGCACATTCTGTGGCAGCAGTTGCCAGATCGGCTGAAACTCCGAAACTAACATTTCCGTTTTCGTCAGGCATTGAGCAATTAAGCAATGCCACGTCAACGCGGCAAGTCCCGTCGCGAAACAATGCAGGCACTTCCCCCAAAAATCTCGGGATCATGCTTCCGAATCCTTTAGCAATGAATTCTCTCACAGAATTGGAAACAAAGAATGATTCCACATTGAAAGAATCAAGGTATTCTTCCTTGCAATATGGTGCTTCACCTTTCGTAACGGCAAATGCGGAGTAAAGTGTAACGTTTCTCAATTCAGGAGCGCGACGTGTGAGCACTTCCACCAGAACTTCCGGTGTTGACGTACTNNCCTGTATAAATACATGGTCANCNTTTTCTATTAGTTTCACAGCTTCATCAGCTGACATATAATTTATTTTCATATCTTACGTCTTTATATTAAGACTTTTTGCCATTTGCTTTATGAAAGTTTCTCAATCTTTCTCCAAGACGGTCCATATCTTCTTCAGACGATATCATTGAGACCGTAACTCGAACGCCATGCTGCTCACTTCCTGTTGACGGAAGAGAGATAGAAGAGATGCCATAGCGCATCAGTTCGCGTTGCAATTCCGGACCCGTCATTCCCTCATAGCCGGTTGTGAAGAAGAAACCATCGGATATGGGATTCTCTCCGTCAATACTATATACCAGATGAAATCCATTATCCAAAAAATGTTTTTTTGCTATCGCAGCCCGACGTCCATATTCGGCAGCATGACCGACAAAATCAAGTTTGCCTTCAACAGCGGCATCCAACATCCCTGCAAAGGCATATTGAGCCGAGTGAGTAGCACCTGAGGAAGCACAATATAATACTCCATAAATATACGCATCGCCGAAAGCGGGCATTTCATAAAATTTTTCAAAGAATGGATAATGGCGATTGAAGACTTCATTACTCATACACACCATGGCAATACGCTGACCGGCATAACTGAATATCTTGGAAGCGGAAACCAGAAGAATATAGTTATCTGTATAGCGAGCAACCGTTGGAATGTAAGGAGCTTCAAAGGGGTGTCCGAAATCTTTGCGGAAATCCATTCCCAAATAAGCAAGGTCTTCCATGACTATCGCGTCATATTTAGTCGCCATTCGCCCGATAATATTCAATTCTTCTTCAGTCAGGTTAGTCCATGCCGGATTATTGGGGTTGGAATATATCATAGCAGTGACTCTGCCCGAAGATAATTCCTCTTCAAGTTTTGCCTCGAGAGCTTTCCCTCGATATTGATAGATATCAAAGGCTTGCGTACGCATACCGAGAAGTTTAGCCTGATGACGCTGTGCAGGAAAACCGGGATTTATCAGCAATAAGGTATCTTTCTCCTCCAGACGTTGCTTAAGGAGAAGCATTAAAGTGAAACTCCCCTGCATCGAACCGACTGTCGGCACAATCCCTCTTTCATCAATATCAATATCCAGAAAGGCTTTCAAGAATTTTTTACCTCCCTTTTTTAATTCCGGAATACCTGATATATCGGGATACTTGTTAGCGATTCCATTCCTTAGAGCTTCACACTCTTTTTCTATACCAATCTCTTCAGCCGGCAAGCCGGGGTTGCCTATTTCCAAATGAACAAATTTATCACCTGTGGCTGTCTCCAATTCTGCAGCAACAGCGCATATCTGGCGGATTGTAGCTGTGGAGATATCGGGAATTTCAAGTCGCTTGAGAATTGAGTCTAATATGGTTGAATCTACAGGAAACATCTTCTTTCTTTTATTTATTGATTATTTCTTTTGCTTTTTCATATCCGGCGCGATATGCCTTCAGATTACTCTCTACTATTGCTTCACCTTTTTTGCCGAATATACGCTTTATTCCCTCTTCGATTTTTTCTGATTCAAGCCCCTCAATAAGCGGAGCGCAGGCACCCAACAACACCATATTTGCAGACCGGGGGCTTGCAACTTCCTTCGCCATTTCATCCATATCAAAAGCTATAACTCTTGGAAGAGAGCCCAATTCTTTTTTAAGCTCCTCCTCTTCCGGATAATTCGGTATATTGATAAATGGAGTGGTGTTCGTAATCACCCATCCGGTGGAAGAAAGATATGGGAGATAACGGAGAGCTTCCATAGGCTCGAGTGATACGATCATATCCGCCCCGCCGAGCGCGATAAGATCGCTTGCGATCGGTTTGTCGCTAATTCTGAGGTTTGACTGCACGTCTCCACCTCTTTGAGACATGCCGTGAACTTCGGCTTGTTTCAGATTGAGATTTTCCTCAAGCGCTGCTGCACCGAGAATAGTAGCTATGGATAGGATGCCTTGACCGCCGACTCCGGCAAGAACTATATCTGTTTTCATGATGTTTCGATTTATTTAAATAATTATTTCTTTTGTCCGGCATGTCTGCGAGCGGTCTGAATACACTCTCTTCTGCTTATTATCACTGAAAGACCGGGGTAATCTATTTCCTCTTTGAAAAGAGCCTTCATCTGCTCTACATTCTTCGGAAGAGAGTCAATGGTGCGCACATGAGCCGGATTTGCTCCAAGACCGAGACAGATCTCTTCCAATTTTCCCGTGCCTTGAGAATCTTGACCGCCGGTCATACCCGTTGTGAGATTATCCGATATTATAACCGTGATATGACTGTTTTCATTAATAGCATCAAGCAAGCCTGTCATGCCACTGTGAGTAAACGTTGAATCACCAATTATTGCCACAGCCGGATGCTGACCGGCATCTGACGCGCCTTTTGCCATTGTGATGGAGGCACCCATATCCACCACAGTATCAATGGCGTTAAAGGGAGACAGAAAACCGAGCGTGTAACACCCTATGTCGCCAAACACTTTTGGGGATGCATATTCTTCCAATACTCCATTAAGCGCAGCGTAGACATCTCTATGACCACAACCTTGACACAATGCCGGGGGGCGGGGACGAGTTATTTTAGACTCACCTTGCAATTCACGTTCCTTCAAACATTCCAGATCTCCTTTAACTTTGGCAATTCCTTCTCTCACTAAGTCAGGAGTCAATTCTCCGGTAAGATTCAATTCACCAGTCAGTTTGCCATACACTTTGGCTGTGCGATTCAACANTCCGCGTAATTTCTTTTCAAGGAGAGGTTGTCCCTCNTCAATCACCATGACTGCTTCACACTCATCNACAAGCCTGCCAATCATCTTTTTGGGAAGTGGATATTGGGAAATTTTCACAACTGGGAACGGGAAACCGTCAGGGAAAACTTCACACAAATAGTTCCACGCCAATCCGCTCGCAATAATGCCAAGGGATTTGTCTTTTCCGTCTACATATTTATTAAAAGGTGATTCTTCAGAAGCCTCTTCAAAATTTTCATAATCTTTCAGCAAAACTTTATAACGTTGCTTCGAAATTGCCGGCATCAAGACCCACTGACGAGGAGAAGCAGGATAATGGNGTGTGTTTTNCGGGCTTGCCTCNGTGTCAACTTNCACAANCGAACGACTATGGNTAAGACGCGTTACGAGACGCACCATTACAGGAATGGCAAAACGCTCTGACAATTCAAATCCATAACGCGCCATGTCGTAAGCCTCCTGCTGGCAAGATGGTTCCAAAACAGGTATCAACGCGAAGTCAGCATAAAATCTTGAATCCTGTTCATTTTGAGAGGAGTGCATCGAAGGGTCATCAGCAGCTATAACCAATAATCCGCCGTTGGCACCTGTCATTGCCGAGTTGACAAAGGCATCGGCAGCAACATTCATGCCGACATGTTTCATTGAAACGATAGCTCTTTTTCCACAATAGGACATGCCGAGAGCTTCCTCAACGGCTGTCTTCTCATTGCTGCTCCAGTGGGAATGAATTTTACGCACTGCAGCCACCGGGTCGGACTGCACAAATTCCAGAATTTCGGTTGATGGAGTACCGGGATATGCGTATGCGCCTGACAACCCGGCGTTAATGGCACCAAGCGCTAAGGCTTCGTCACCTAATAGAAGTTTTTTTGTTTTCATGATATGGTTCCGGTATTCAAAGAATGCAATATTACCTGACGACTCTTTTGCCGGCTGTAAACAGCTTTTTACTTTGAATATAGATTTAAGGGTTTTCTTTTTCTACACGCAAATATAGCGGTTTTATTCTTTTTTTAAAATAAATGATGTTAATTTTTTTTAATAAAATTATCAGACTCATAATTTTTTTATTAATTTAGCGCAACAAACCTTTTCAATTTTTCATTGTCTTAGATTTAAGACATGATAATATAATTTTATTCGCAACCAAACATCAATCTTATATGATTAAGAAATTTTTTCTTTCAGCTTGTGTAGCCTTTATGGCTTTTTCGGCTTCTGCCGCTCTTCCGTCAGTAAATCTTCAAGATGTCAACGGCAAGAATGTGGATACGGCAACACTTTCTAATGATGGCAAACCATTTGTAATTTCTTTCTTTGCAACTTGGTGTAAGCCCTGTCTACGTGAATTGAAAGCTGTGCATGAGGCTCTCCCCGACTGGCAGGATGAAACCGGAGTAAGAGTTGTGGCAGTCAGCATTGACGAAGCTCAGAATGCTCAAAAAGTTAAACCCCTTGTAGAAGGGAAAGGATGGTCGGACTATCAGGTTCTCCTCGACCCCTCCGGAGAGTTTAAACGCCAAATGGGTGTCAACGACATTCCTCATGTATTTGTAGTTGACGGTTCAGGTAATGTAGTTTGGAACCACCAAGGTTATGTCGATGGTGGCGAAGAAGAGATATTGGAGGCTGTTAAAAAAGCTGCTAAATAATTTCGCTTCCGGCATACTTCGGAATTAGAACTTTTATTGACTCTCATATATAATGTATGACAGGTAATCACTATCATGTGATTTTTCCGGTCATACATTTGTCGCAAATAATGAATAATTACTAATTTAACTCACCTATATCATGTCTAACACCTTATTTCCATACGCATTGCCGTTGCTATTTGCATCTATTTGCATCCCTTCAGCCGCTGCGAATGCTCAGGATTTAAAATCTGATTCAGTATCTCTCGTGCCGAGAACTTATATGGGGGAAACCGTGATGGTGCCAACTACCCCAAGTGATTATACACCACAAAATCCGAGTTGGTGGAGCGGAGTAAGAGCCACAGGTAGCTTGCAGACCGAATTTATGGTACCCATCAAGGATGCTGAACTGGATACAGAAGTTGAAAAATATTCCGGAAAGGTTCTGAATAACACTTATTTTGATTTCACAATCAATGCCCCCTATATATCAGCCGGTGCACGTTTCCAATTCACCAAATGGCCCCTGCCCGGTTATGTTGAGGAGTTTCGCGGATGGGGTGTCCCCTATTTTTGGGCAACCGGCAAATATAAATGGTTTCAAATCACAGCCGGCGATTTCTACGAGCAATTCGGATCCGGCTTCATTATGCGTACTTANCNGGAACNCTCTCTCGGTGNGGACNGAGCAATTCGNGGTGGCAGATTGANACNGANNCCCNCAAACGGATTATATTTCACCGCATTGGTTGGTANAGAACGTTATTTCTGGAAACACAANCCCGACCTTATTTGGGGTGCGGATGCCGAATGGAGTTTCAATGAGACATTTCCTAAGGCTTTCGGAAGTCAATACGGCTTGACGGCAGGCTTCTCATACGTAGGAAAGAAAAACAGCTTTGCTGAAGATGGTCCTCAAAAAATCACAATTGCCATTCCCCCAAATGATTATGAGGTGAATATTCCTAAGTTGGTTGCGGCTTTTGATGGAAGATTGTCAGCGAGATTGAAGGATTTTAATGTCTTGGCTGAATTTGCAATGAAGAACAATGACCCCTCCGGAGTGAATAGATATATCTTCAAGAAAGGTCATGCAGAACTCCTTTCAGTATCATACGCTGCCAATGGTCTGAGCGCTTTCGTGCAGGCGAAGAGAAGTGAAAATATGGCATACATGTCTTCTCAAACAGAAAATGGAGTTGATGGCAACGGCTTTATCAACCACCTCCCGGCATTCACCAACACCCAAACCTATACTCTCGCCGCTATCTATCCGTATGCCACTAATTTATATGGAGAATGGGCTTTCCAAGCTGAAATGAGATATCTTTTCAAACGCAACACAGCTTTAGGTGGGAAATATGGCACCAACATTAAGTTATCAGCATCTTATATATCTTCTCTTTATGATAACGCTCCTCTCGGTTCGCAGATTTACACTGCCACTACCATGGAGGAGATGGCTCAGATCAACAGAAATTTGTATGGTAAAAATGGTGTCGGTGCGCCTTTCTGGAAAATAGGAAGTCTCCTTTATTCAGATTTCAATCTTGAAATTAACAAGAAAGTCACCAAAAATCTCCAATTCACACTCTTCTATCTTTTCCAAAAACTTGATTACGACAAAATTTTTGGTAATCACGATGTAGGAATGGTAACTGCCAACACTGTCATTCTCGAAGGTCAGTGGAAAATGGCGAAAAAAGCTCAGTTGAGATGGGAATTGCAATATCTCGCCACTAAGCAAGATAAAGGTGATTGGATGGCGGCTTTAGTGGAAGTCTCCTTTGCCCCTCATTGGATGATATACGTATCAGATACTTATAATCACGGCAACAAACATGAAAAGAAAATGAATTATTATAGCGCAGGAGTAACTTATAACTATCGCGCCAACCGATTCTCCCTCTCATTCGGAAGAACACGTGAAGGAATGAACTGCTCAGGCGGAGTTTGCCGTCTCGTTCCTGCAACAAAAGGATTTAATTTTACCTATAATTTCACTTTCTAATTTTTCTTTTCAAAGGATATAACTATGAAGAAACTTAATTCTATTATAATACTCACTTTAATCGCAACTGGTGCTTCCTTTCTTACCTCTTGTGATAATATTCCTGAAAATGAGCGACTTATTGAAATTCCGAAACCGGAAGTAAAGCGCAATGTCTTGATTCAGGAATTTACCGGTCANAGATGTCCTNANTGCCCNGAAGNAGCAGCAGCAGTCCATAGCATTGTAGAACTTTATGGCGAAGNNAATGTAATAGTCGTNGGCANGCATCCGTCAGGCACCTCTCTAACACGACCTCTGGATGGGCTTGATTTACGCAATTCTGTTGCTACCGCCTATTTTAATGCTTACAATNGCCCAAACTTACCCGCGGTAATTATTGACGGGTTATCTCCTTCATACGATGCTATCAACGGTTCTTGGAGCCCTCTGGTGTACGAACAAATCCAAATGAATACCCCCGTTTTAATGGAGATTACTCCGGAGTTTAATACTTCCGACAGATTGCTTAATGTAGAGTATTCTTTGGATTTTGTTGAGAATATTTCAGGCTCGCCGGTTATCAATCTTTGGATAGTTGAGAATGGCATCGTTGGTTCGCAATACACTAACGGACCGAAGAATCCGTCATACGTACACAATCACGTTTTACGCGGATCTCTCACCGGTGATTGGGGCACCTCAATAGGTAATGCATTCATGGCAGGTGATAATAAAAGCGGCTCTGCTTCCATAAACTTGAACGCATCATGGGTTGCCGAAAATTGCAATATTGTGGCATTCGTGCAAGATTCCGAAACAAAATTCGTTTATCAAGTTGTGGAAGTTCCCGTAATTAAGAAAGCTGAGACTCCCTCTTCTGACAAAAATTAAATTTTCCCGGAATTTTTATTTCTACCAAATAAATTATGNNACGNTTTTTTCTATCGTTCTNTCTGATTCTGATGTGCGNNTGNGCNTTTGCAGCNGATGCCGTAAATTGGACTGTCTCTTTAATTGATGACAAGACAGATCACCCGGCTGTGAAAATTGAAGCCAAAATCAATCCGGGTTATCACCTTTACGCCGTTGACAATCCTGCAGGAGGGTCTATGCCTCTTAAATTCTATTTTGATGTCAAAGGATGTAAGACAATTGGCAAACCCNNTNCAAACAAAAAATATACAGTANAATTTGATGATATCTTCGAAGTCAACCAGCATTTCTATGATGGTAGCGTTGTATTTACACAAAAGTTAAAACCGACTTCCAAAGATTTCAGTGTTAATGTTGAAATCCAAGGTCAGGCTTGCGATGACAGAGGATGTGTGCAAGTAGGTACTGCAAAATTGCTTAAGGGGAGTTTTGCCGGTGCTGAACCTGAAAAAGATGATAAAAATATTGAAGAGGAAAAAGAAGTGACGGCTATCGCAGAGATGACAGATTCACTTCAAGCCGCCGAACCGTTTATGACTCCCGAAGCGAATCTTTCCGGAGTGGAGACGGATAAATCCTGGTGGAATAACGTTGAAGCTGAATTAAAAGTCTTTGAAGATAATCCGGAGCAACAATCCCGCTCCTTATGGTATATCTTTATTGCCGGCTTCATTGGAGGTCTAATTGCTTTGGTCACCCCGTGTGTATGGCCGATGATTCCGATGACCGTTTCTTTCTTCTTGAAACAAAACAAGAGCNAANCNAAATCTGTAGGCACTGCGGCGNNTNACGGTGGNTCAATAATAGTTATTTATGTTCTGTTAGGTTTGGCGGTCACCATCATATTCGGAGCTTCTGCACTAAATGAATTGGCAACCTCAGCAGTATTCAACATTATTTTCTTCCTATTGTTGGTTGTGTTCGCCATCTCCTTCATGGGTGGATTTGAGCTAACCCTCCCCGCCTCCTGGACCAATAAGATGGATTCTAAGGTTGATACTACTACAGGCTTGCTCTCCATATTCTTTATGGCATTCACCCTTGTATTGGTCTCTTTCTCTTGCACAGGTCCGATTATCGGAACACTGCTTGTTGAGGCTGCGGCTACGAGCAATTTTGTTTCGCCGGCTGTTGGAATGTTCGGTTTTGCTTTGGCTCTTGCACTTCCATTTACCCTCTTTGCCATGTTCCCGACAATGCTTAAGGCTATGCCAAAGAGTGGCGGTTGGATGAACACAGTTAAGGTTGTGTTAGGTTTCCTTGAATTGGCACTTGCGCTTAAATTCCTCTCTGTTGCCGACTTGGCTTACGGTTGGAGAATCCTCGACCGGGAAGTATTCGTTTCCTTATGGATAGTTATCTTCTTCCTTCTCGGTGTGTATTTGCTCGGGAAATTGCGTTTCCCGCATGATGATGAAGTTGAAAAATGTGGTGTCGGCAGATTTATGCTCGCCTGCATTTCATTTGCCTTTGCAGTTTATATGCTCCCGGGATTGTGGGGTGCACCTCTTAAGAGTATTTCCGCTTTCTCACCCCCGATATCTACTCAAGATTTCTCACTTTATCAAGGAGATGTTCATGCNCAGGTTGATGANTTTGAAGAGGGNATGAAATTGGCGCAACAACTCNATAANCCGGTTCTTTTGGATTTCTCAGGATATGGCTGTGTAAATTGCCGTAAAATGGAAGCTGCCGTATGGACTGATCCGGAAGTTAAAGCTACAATTGACAATGATTACATTCTTGTTACTTTGATGGTGGATGAAAAAAAGGAATTGCCTTCTCCCATTAAAATCACTGAAAAAGACGGTACGCAAAGAACCCTTCGCACTTATGGAGATAAATGGTCATATCTGCAGCGCTCTAAGTTCGGAGCAAATGCCCAACCGTTCCATGTAATTGTGGATAAGAACGCTCGTCCGCTCGCTCCGGCATTTGTCTACAAAGAGGATATTCCGGGATATAAAGCATTCCTTGAAAAAGGTAAATCCAATTTTTATAATGCTGAATAACCCATGGTTTAATTCTTCACGCATTTAGCGTTAACTTTATATTTAGTCCGACAGGAAATTGAATCCTGCCGGGCTTCTTTTTAAAATTCTTTTCGTATAAAAATCCGTATGTTCTGTATCTCTTCTTGATAATTAACCTATTGATATTAAAACAAAAATTTGTAAATAATTTTGTTTTATTTGCAATTTTTTGTTAATTTTGTTTTTAATAGCAAAAATATGCTACTAAATTATTTTTAGTTACCCTCTGAAAACTCATTATACCTTTTACTGCTGACTCTTGGGATGATTTGCATTGAAAGAAACTTTTATCACAGATTTACAAAACGCTTAGTTTGCTGTTTGGCATTCATAATGTCCGGGGCTTATATTTTATTTGCTGAAAGTTTAGCCGATTCTTCCCGCACTTTCAATGTATTGGATAAAGAATATAATGCTCTTCTGNATTCNTGCGAACAATATANTAACCATCGTTATTGGAAAAAGGCAGAAGTTTCTGTTAGGAAATGCTTGAAAATGTACCCGGCAAGTCCTCTAAACGGGATGCTTTTCTATAATCTTGCAATGGCTCAGATCGGACAAGAGAAATATTCAGAGGCTGAAGAAAGCTTTACATTGGCTTTAGTGCGCGCTGAAAATAATCCGCAATATCTTTTAGGTAGGGCAAAGTGCAGAATGTTGATGAAAGCACCCCATAAAGCTATGGAGGACCTTGACAAGATTCTTAAAAGTGATACTTTGAATTATGATGCTCTATATTCCAGATCAATGGCAGGAAGGCTTTCAGGTTATACTGAAGAGCCAACCGAGGATTTGCGTATGATTCTTCGCCATNGNNCGGATNATTTGCAAGCACTCTCTTCTTTGGGAGCAATNCTGNTGGGAAANGGAAGTTATCATGAAGCAGTATGTGTTCTTGAAAAGGCTGTAGCCATACATGAAAAAAATAATAATGAGGAGGATATGAGTGCTGATGACAGATTTATGTTGATTATCGCTCATCTCAATTTAGATCATCATTCCGAATCGGAAGACGTTATTAGAGAAGCACTTAAGATATTTCCGAGAGATGGCAGATTTNATATGACNNGCGGCATGTTGGAAAGGAAACGCTTCCAGAATTCCAACGCTGAATTGGATAAAAAAATTGCTGCACAATATGGTGTTGAATCTCAAATTCTTGAGTATTTTCTTCCCGGCAAAAAGTAATTTTTCCAATTTTTTATTTCCTTTTTGACTTCATTTTTCTCTATTTTTTACTTACCTTTGTAGTCTGTGCGATGAAATGAATTGCGTCACTATCATTGCAAATTTTAATTAATTTTTTCGTTAATTTCTGCATTTAAGTGAAATCTTTAGCCCTTCATATTGAATATCTGCTGAATGCGTCAGATTGCGTGACAATCCCCGGAATCGGTGCATTAATTGCAGAATACATTCCAGCTCATTTTTGCGAGCAGGAAGGGCTTATCTATCCCCCTACGCGAAGAATTATTTTCAATTCCGCCATCAGAAGCGACGACGGCATGCTGACAAATTCTATATCACGTGCGGAGAATTTAAATTTTGAGCAAAGCCGAAAGGTGATGCGCGAGATGATTGCCGATTTGAATCATTCTCTCAACTGCGAGGGTGAAGCATCTCTCGGTAGAATAGGTTTTCTTACACTCTCAGATGCCGGAGAACTGAATTTTGTAGCATATCGCACGGCAATGATGCGGGCTGAAGATTCCGGCTATATTCCGGCAAGATTAAGCTCAAAAATTGTCAATAACGCGAAAGTTGCAGAAGAAGCAATCGGAAAGGAAGAGTTAAACAGTGAAATTGAGGTTTCGGAGGAATTTGAGATGCGACCATTCTCAAAGAAAAATTACTATCTGCCCATCAATAAAATTTTTGCTAAATGTGCTGCTTCCTTAGTGATTCTGACAGTCGTGGCATTGTCTTTTATATTGCCGGAACGCTATTATATGGGCAATNGTANAATTGAGGCTNCAATGAATCCGGTTGANACTATNGTNAATTCCATTGAAGATAAAAATAAGTTGTCAGAAAATACAGAAAGCAATATGCCTTCGGCATCCGACAATTTGAATACAACCAAAAGCACATCGATAGCTGAAGACGAAAATTTGANCAACAATTANTTAATAGTTGCGANATTCCATAACGAAAAGGAGGCTCTCTCCTTCATCGAAGAAAGGTCAGGAGGTGAATTTCCCCTAAAAGCTATAAAGGGAAAGAATGTCTGGCGAATATATGCAGGGCGTGGCGACAAAACAACCTTGTTGACTCTTATGAAGACATCGGAATTTCGTTCCGCCTTCTCTGAAGCTTGGATTTGGACAGACAACGGATAAGAAGAGATTTCACAAAATCCGATTTAAAAAATTTGAGAGATTATAGAAGAAATAAATTTTTTTAGTAAAAATATTTGCAGATTTAAATTTTTAGATGTAACTTTGCATCGCAATTGAGGGAAACAAGAGAGTTTCTGAATAAATTTGCGAAAATAGCTCAGTTGGTAGAGCATAACCTTGCCAAGGTTAGGGTCGCGGGTTCGAGTCCCGTTTTTCGCTCCACAACCCTCTAAGTTGTTAAAATGTCCGGGTGGCGGAATTGGTAGACGCGCTACTTTGAGGGGGTAGTGGCCGTAAGGCCGTGTGAGTTCGATTCTCAGTTCGGACACATTGAAAAATCGGCTGAATTGCTTTATAGCAGTTCAGCCGATTTTTTATTTTAGATATGGATTCAATTGTTTTTCACGTCCTATCGTTGTTGGAGCGCCGTGACCGGAAAATACCAATGTCTTCTCCGGGAGAGTCAACAGGCGGGTTTTAATACTATCAAGTAATTGAGGCATACTCCCTCCGGGTAAGTCGGTTCTGCCAATACTCCCGGCAAATAATGCATCACCGGAAATCACAAAACCATCTTCCTTGTCATATAAAGCTATACTACCCCGGGAATGACCCGGAACATGAATCACCTCTAATTCTCCTTCACCAATCTTTATTTTATCACCCGGCTTAAGATAACGGTCGATCTTGATTGAAGAGACATCAAGTGGCAAGCCGAACATCTGAGCCTGTTGTTCCAAACGATTTCCCAGTACTTCCANNANNNTNATGNGNCAAAATTTGAGCATTGTATCTATTTTTAACCCAGCTGTCGCCAGCCACATGGTCGATATGCAAATGAGTGTTTATTATATATTTTAATTTTAACTCATTTCTTTCCATATATTTCTCTATAACCTCCTGTTCTTCGGAGTTGATCATTCCGGGGTCTATTATGGCGCACTCTTTTGACGTCGGATCATACACGATATAGGTATTGATACCGAATAAACAGAATTCAAATTGCACTATTTTCATATCTGCGTGTAAACTATTTTTTTTGTTTCAAAAAAATCTAATGGGAAATAACCTATAATATCGGTTATTTCGGTTATTCCTTTAATATTCTTAATCTCTTCTGATAATTCTCCCCCATTTAGCGTAATAAGCCCGTTAGGAAGCGCG
>WFLX010304293.1_pt1 | contig 22029 bp, 23 predicted proteins | sample 4967041 | NCBI WGS metagenome assembly WFLX01 (sample SAMN12857096, study PRJNA449069) | gut metagenome | isolation source: stool from male and female vole | host: Microtus ochrogaster | place: USA:Florida | collected 2017
GGGACGCTTCCATTTTAAAGGGAATAGAAAAGGCTATTCAGCTTTCTAACATCGGCATAACACCCACCAACGACGGCAAGGTTATCCGCCTCGTCTTCCCCGACCTCACCGAGGAGAGAAGACGCGAGCTTACCAAGCAGATAAGAAAGACGGGTGAGGACTCGAAGGTCGCAGCGCGCAACTGCCGCCGCGACGCTATGGACGGCTTGAAGAAGCTTAAAAACGACAAGGTATTATCCGAGGACGAAACCGCAGTCGTTGAAAAGGAAGTCGAAAAAGCCGTGTCCGACTCGATAGCGCAGATTGACAGCGCTGTTGCGGCAAAGGAAAAGGAGATAATGACCGTTTAACGGAATTATGGAAAACGGAAAACTGCCCGTACACGTCGGCGTCATAATGGACGGCAACGGCAGGTGGGCTAAAAAACGGCTTATGCCGAGAGGTCTCGGTCATAAGTCGGGCATGGAAAGAATGATAGCTCTTGCGGAACACGCGGAAAAGTCGGGCGTAAAATACCTGACCGTTTACGCGCTGTCCACCGAAAATTTTTCGCGCCGGTCCGAANNGGNAATCGAAGGGCNTTTAAANCTTATCAGNAAANACTTTACCGTACAGGTTAAAAAGCTGTTCGAGCGCGGCTCGGGTATAAAGATTATCGGCGATACCGCGTCTCTCCCCGCAGACGTTGCAAAAATTTTAGCGGACGCGGAAAGCGCGTCGCCCGGAGACTGCGGCTTTACTTTGGTATTCGCGATAAACTACGGCGGACGGGACGAGATTTTGAACGCCGTGAACAGGGCGGTCGAACGGGGCGCAAAAGTTACCGGAGAACAATTCCAAAGTCTGCTGTACACCGGCGGCATCCCCGAACCCGACCTCATCATAAGGACGGGCGGCGAGATGCGGCTTTCAAACTTTCTGACATACCAGTCGGCGTACGCCGAATTATATTTTACAGACGTCTTATTCCCCGACTTTTCGGACGCGGAATTTGACAAAGCACTTGCGGACTACGCTTCGAGGGAGAGGCGGTTCGGAAGAGCTTGATTTAAAGGAGATTTATGCGTAAAAGAGTAATTACCAGCGTAGTATACGTAATAGTTTGGATATTGCTGCTTGCTTTGAAGTGGCTTGTCCCCGTCTGGGGCGGACTGGGCTTTGACGCGCTGTTCTGCGTCATTTCCATAATAGGAAGTTTAGAACTGCTGCGCGCCGTGAACGGCGTTTCACAGTCGCAGAAAATTCTGACCGTGGCGTTCTGCGCGGTGGCGGTGCCTTTGTACGTGGTAACCCAGATAACAACAGGCAGCGGCTTTATAGCTCTTGCGATAAGCTTTGCCGTATACGCTATGGCGCTTGCAGCTTCCAATGTTTTCAACTACGGCGTATGCACCCTTAAAGGCACTTTGACCTGCGTGTTTACAATGATTTACTGCGGCGTGTTAAGCTGCGTACTTTCGGCGGTCAACCACGTTGAAAACAACTCGACCGCGGCGGTGATAACACTGTTTATAACCACCGTGTTTACGGATAGCGGCGCGTTCATATTCGGCTCGCTGTTCGGCAAATACGCGCCCAGAAAGCTTGCCCCCAAGGTAAGTCCCCACAAGACGCTTATAGGCGGTTTGGGCGGAATTATCGGCGGTATGCTCGGCGGCATTGCAGCGTACGGTTTAAGCGTAGGTCTTGACGCTTTGAACGGCGCGGTAAATTCCGACGCGTTAGGCACGGCGATAAGCTTTTCGACGGGTATTCCGGCGATAGTCGTGTTTATGCTCGCGGGCCTGATTATTTCGGTATTCGCGCAGCTGGGCGATCTGTTTGAAAGCGCTATTAAGCGCGAGTGCAACATTAAGGACACCGGAAATATTCTGCCCGGACACGGCGGAGTTCTGGACAGATTCGACAGTATGCTTTTCTGCGGAGTGATAGTCCTTATCGCGTTTTGGGTAGTAATATTATAAAGTTAAAAAGCTCCGCGGGCTGGCTGTTATAAATTGACGGTTTGCTTTTAGGAGCTTTTGTCATTAATTAAAAATTTTCGGGTATAATAATATATGAAAAAAGTTGCTTTGATAGGAAGCTGCGGCACGATAGGCTTGCAGGTTCTCGAGGTCGTAAGACGCCACAGAGACGAGTTTGAAATAGTCGCGCTTGCGACGCGTTCGGAAAATCTGATATTCGACAGTCAGATTGCCGAGTTCAGACCCCGTCTTGCGGCGGCGTTCGTAACCGACAGGTACAAGGCTCTGGAAGTTGCAAAATGCGCGGAAGCGGATATAATTTTCAACGCCGCAGGCGGTTTCGAAGGGCTGGAATATTCCCTTGCCGCTGTAAAGGCGGGCAAGACGCTTGCGCTTGCAAACAAGGAGAGCGTAATCTGCGGCGGAGAAATTCTTCTGCCCCTCGCAAAAAAAAAGGGCGTTCAGATTATCCCCGTGGACAGCGAACACTCCGCAATATGGCAGTGCCTCGACTTCGGACAAAAGCCGGTAAGACGGCTCGTTATCACCGCAAGCGGCGGACCTTTCCGCGGCTGCACGCGGGAGGTTTTAGACAGAGTCTCCCCTGCGGAAGCGCTCCATCACCCCACCTGGAATATGGGCAGAAAAATTTCGGTGGACAGCGCAACTTTAATGAATAAGGGCTTTGAGATAATCGAAGCGCACGGACTGTTCGGCGTGCCTTACGACAATATAGACGCGGTAATTCATCCGCAGAGTATAGTGCATTCTCTGGTGGAGTTTACCGACGGCGCGACTTTGGCGCAGTTGAGCTATCCCACCATGCAGGTACCCATTCAGCTTGCGTTGAGTTATCCCTCGCGGCTTGACCTTGCGGTACAGCCGCTGGACTATACAAGGCCTTTTTCGCTCGATTTCCAGCCCCTTGTAAAAGAGGACTATCCCTGCTACGCGCTCGCTGTGGAGTGCGGTCAGGCGGGCGGAATTCTGCCCTGCGTTTTAAACGCCGCGGACGAAGTGGCGGTTGCCGCCTTTTTAGAGGGCAGAATCGCCTTTACGGATATTTTCCGCGTAACGGAAAGCGTCGTCAGCAGGACGAGGCAGACGGGCGTACGCAGCTTTTCACAGCTTGAAGAAGCGGACGTGATAGCGCGCACGCTTGCTAAAAAAATAATAGACGGGTTATAATGAATTTTCTTTCGGTGTCATCGGTAATGAATACGGTTCTTGCGGTCATACTTGCAATTCTGATATTGCTGGTTATGATTACCGTTCACGAATTCGGTCATTACGTCGCCGGAAAAATACTTAAATTTAAAATCAACGAATTCGCCATTGGCTTCGGTCCCAAACTCTTCAAACGCACTTCCAAAAAGACGGGCGAAGCGTTTTCGGTAAGACTGCTGCCTCTCGGCGGATTTTGCGCTTTTGACGGCGAAGACGCGGAGGGGATTAACCCCGACAGCTTCAACAATAAAGCGCCGTGGAAGAGGATAATCGTCCTTATTTCGGGACCGCTGATGAATTATCTTCTGGCGCTGCTTTTAATAATAATTTCCTTTTTCGCGTTCGGGCAGATGCTGTTTAAAGTCGGGTCAATCGTACCCGCGCCGAGCGAGAGCTATATCGAGTACAGCCTTGAAGAGGGGGATATGATTTGCCGTGTGGAGGGCAAGGGCATTTATCTTACGACCGACCTTATGACCTCTTTAAGCGGCAAGCACGAGGGCGATATAGTCAAAATGACCGTACTCCGCGGCGGCAGTCAGAAAAAGATTGAAGTTATGCTGCGCGGCGACTGCGACTTTAAAAATTCGGAGCAGACGAGCAAACTCTGGAACGCGCTGGGCATAGGTACCTACGAGGGCGCGGACGGAAACAATTACTGGGATATAGGGGTAGCTAGTCACCGCTTCGGATTCTTCGACACCATAGGCAGGTCGTTTATGTATTCGTTCAGGATAGCTGGGACTATCTTCAAAGTACTGGGCGAACTGCTGACCGGACATTTGGGGCTTTCAGCTATGGGCGGACCAGTCACAACCATAAAGCTTACTTCGCAGATTGCCTCGCAAAGCGCGCAGAATTTTTTCGAGATTGCCTCCTATATAGGCGTAAACCTTGCGGTGTTCAATCTCCTGCCAATACCGGCGCTGGACGGAAGCAAGGTGGTTTTCTGCCTTATCGAAATGATTTTCAGAAAACCCGTGCCGAGGAAGATAGAGGCGGTTATCCATGCCGTGGGCTTCGTCTTAATTCTCGCCTTTGCAATTCTTACAGATATATTACAATTCGTTTAGTAAAAGCCTCCGACGGTAAACAGTCGGAGGCTTTTTAAGTTTGATTTGCGATTAGTTAATCAAGTTCAAACGCAATTAAGATATGCCGCAAAGAGTAAGGCTTTAAGATGCATCGTCAAGTTTATCCGCTTGCGGTTCGGCAACGTCAGTTTGTTCGGGTTGCTCGGGTTGGGGTTCGTCAGTTTGCTTTTTCTTTCTGTCCATCATATTCAGGAGCTTGTCAAGAGCTTTTGTTTTTGCAAGCGCGATGAGTACGCAGGTCGCGATAACGCAGTCCGCCGGCAGATATACGCATTGGTATACAAAGGAATACAGGAACATATTTGCCAAAACGCTATCCGGCAGCGTAACCCAGATTGAACCTTCGGCAAAGTAAATAAAGCCCGAAACGAGGTGGAATATAAACCGCGCAACATAGACCAGAACCGCGCCGATAGAAACCTTTGCCGTTATCGTAAGTTTTCCCATTTTGGGGGCAAAGCCCATTAATCCTATACTTGCAAACGCAAATATATAATCGAGGAAGAAAGTCAGAGTAGTAAGCATATAGCCGTCGGAAATAAAGTTAAAAAGTCCCAACGCTACGCCCGCAAGCATTCCCTTAACCGGACCGTATTTATAGGCGTATATCAGCAGCGGAACGAAGCTTGCAAGGGTTATCGAGCCGCCGAATTGCAGCGGCGAAAACTTTACAAACGAAAGCGCAAACGATGCGGCAAGGCAAACGCCCGCATAGGCAATTTCGGCTGTGGAAAATTTTTTGCCCTTAATGCAAGTCACGGCGAGTATCAGTATCAAAAGCGCAACTGCGCCGATCGATACCCACTTAACGATGTCGGCCGTCTTTTCGGGAACGGCTAAAAGTTGTGAAAAGTGAATCATAAAACTCCTTCTACCGCCGCGATCCTGCCGTAAAAAAACCGTTCCCCGAAAAAAAACGGGGAACGCGGAAAAATCTCTTTGTACTATCGCTCAACCATTACGTTGCCGATTCAAAGGGTATAATCTCAGCTCGTACATATACTTCGCATCTCGGCGTCACGCTTACGTTTGGTTTTGGTCGTGTACGTCATAGTACACTCCCTGCAACCAATTTGCGCGTTCCTTGACCTGCTCGTATCTGCACGAGCTGACGCGTCATATATGTCGGCACCCCCGACGGTATTTAATTTTTATTCGCCGAAAATTCAGCGTAATTAAATTATAAATGAAATTGTACCCTAAGTCAATTGAATTTTTACGCAAAAGGTTGTATAATGATAAAGAATTTGCGTAAACGCTTTAAAACATTTAACGCCGCGCGCAAAAATCACACTTTTTGCAAGCGGACCTTGTTTGCGCATACCTGCGGCTTTGCGCCATATTAAATAAATTTTTATAATAAGGTGCGCAAAGTGTCGCTTCGCTCGCGCACCGAGGTGAATGACCGCAATTATATAATGAGTTTGCCCTTAAAATTGCGGGCAGAGGGCGAGAAGCCCTCAAATCACGAAAATTGTCGCGCGCATATTAGCGCGAAAATTTTGTGAGGGAGGTTAATTATGGGATACGATTTTTACGCCTTTCTGGACAGAATGAAGTACATAAAGCGCTGGCAGCTTATGCGCTCGGTCAGGGACGAAAATATAATGGAACACTCGCAGCAGGTGACCTTTTTCGCGCACGCGCTGGCAGTAATAACCAACAAGGTTTTTAACGGCGGCGTCGACGTTGAAAAGGCGGTGCTGTACGCAGTGTACCACGAGTGCAGCGAGGTTATGACCGGCGACATGCCCACGCCTATAAAGTATTTTAACAACTCTATCCGCGGCGCGTACAAGACTATCGAGGAGCGCGCGGGCGAAAAGCTTTTGTCTACTCTGCCCGAAGAGCTGCGCGGCGAAATTTCAGCGAGCTTGCAGCCCGACGAAAACAGCGAAGAGTTTGCAATTATGAAAGCGGCGGACAGGCTTGCGGCGTACGTCAAGTGCCTTGAAGAACTGCGCTGCGGCAATACCGAGTTTGAAAAAGCCAAAAAGAGCATCGAAAAAGATTTACACTCGCGCAATATGCCCGCGGTGGAATACTTTATGAAAAACTTTATCCAGAGTTTCAGCCTGACTCTGGACGAGCTGGACGGAATAGATTAATCTTCGTAAAAGATTTTCCCTGAAGCCGCCCCGTTTTATTTGCAAAAATAAGAGGGGGGGGGGGGTATAATATTTCTAATAAGTAAAAAAAGGAGAAAATGATGAACTGTAAAATTTGCGGTACGGATAACCCCGAAGACGCCGTCTTTTGCAAAGCCTGCGGAAAAAGGCTTTCGGATACGGCTGTCTGTCCGGAGTGTTCCGCAAGCATTCCTTCGGACAGCGTGTTCTGTCCCTATTGCGGCGCAAAACAGGGTAAACCAGAAATGCATGAGCGGACAGCTGCGCCCGTAACGGTTAATGCCGGTACGCAGAAAGTATCTGCGGCAGCCGTCAAACCTAAAAAGCAAATCTTAAAAACAATATTAAAATACGCCGCGCCCTCCGCCGCGCTTATGACTGCGCTGTTTGCGCTGATATTCGTATTTTTTACCGGCTACGTAAAAACGGGCGTAGTATCAACCGGTTCAAGCGTAATCGGAAACAAGACCGGCGTGAATTTATATTTCTATTTCAACGACGCTTATAAAACGCTTAACGAAGCCTTTAATGCGCTGGACGCATTGAATACGCCCTATTCCGATTATTTTGCTACGGCTTCGTATTTGCCCGCGGTACTGGGTACGATTATCTCCGCGCTGACGCTTGCTACCGTTTGCGTACTTGCAATCATAGCGATAGCGCAGGGTATAAGGTGCCTTTTGGGTAAAACTCAAAAGACGGGCGGAGGTTTTGCCATAGCTGCGTTCCTTGCATATCTTGCGGGCGCGCTTGCTCTTTACGCGATAGATAACTGCTTTATAAGAACGGTTGAAAGTATTTCGAGTACGCAAACGCAGATTATGACTTCCGGTTGCAGATTAAACGGCGCGACTGTCGCGGGCATTGCCCTCTGCGCGGTGTTCGCCTCACATTATCTGGCGATAGACGTGGCAAAACGCGGACGCGAAATGCTTACTGCAAACAGCATTGCAAAGTGGATATTGTCGGCGGTCGGAATTGTCGTAATTATCGTAACAATTATCATTTGCGCCCGGCCCGCGTTTATTCTCGATTCGGACGACAATGTTTTAAGAGAAAAAGTACATGTAGGCGGAATGTATCTTATTGCGCTGCTTACCGTTTTTTGCAGGGATTGGTACGAAAGCGAAGCCGTTCTGAATTTAAACGAGTTTACGGCGTACACCGTAATATCATTCGTAATGCTTGTTGTAACGATAGTCTTTGCCACCCGTTTGCTTGACGGTTTTTTGAAAAAGATTACCGGAAAACCTTCGTCAAGGCAGGTAGTAGTAAGCGCTTTGTTAGTCGCAAGCTCCGCTTTGTTTATGGCGTTTACGATAGCGGCGGGCAAGGAATTTATTAAGGCGATGGAATACCTTGAACCTATTTTGGAATTTGACTCCGGTCCGGATAATTCTTATATAGTATACTCTATACCTGTTTCAGCTTTTGTCCTTTCGGCTGTTGCGGCGGCGGTGAGCGTAGCGCAGTTTTGCGTATCGCGCAAAAAACGCGTAGAGCCGGTAGCGGAGGCGGAAGCAGTAGATTGCTGATTGCTTTAAATTAAAATAAAAAACGACCCTGCGGAAAACTCCGCAGGGCTTGTTTTTATATTCAGTTTTGGTTTTTTGAGATCGCCTCCCGACGGGCTGCATTCAGCTTAATCGAGTTTTCTCTTGCAGCGGCTGTTTCACGCTGCCAATCTTTCCGCCTTTGGAATCAGACCTCACAAGTAAACTTGTACATCGGAGTTTACCTTCCTTTCTCTTCGTTAGTTCTTGCAAAGCAGAGTTTCATACTCTTACCTCCTTGAACTTTTTCCCTTATCATATAGAAGCGGTGAAACTTTTTTAATTTTTTAACCTTGACCCGCTCTCGCGGCTATTTATATTTCATATAGCTTACCTCTTGGATTAATGTTGGTACCTAACATTTTTTGTAAGTTATTTTCTTTTTGTATCTTCATTATAGCACGCTTTTCGGGTTTGTCAATACCTTTTTTTAAATTTTTTTATAATTTACTTAACTTTTTATGACTATTAGATTATAATACAGTGAGTTCAAAAGATTATTTTTAAGGTGATTTTATGTTTGACGGAAATTCAGTACTCGGTTTTTGCATGGTTCTTGCGATAATACTGTTTGCCACAAAACTTTTAGGACTTGTGTTCAGAAAAATAGGTCTGCCGCAGGTACTCGGCTATATTATAGCCGGCATTTTAATAGGACCGGCAATCTTCGGCGATTTGTGCGGATATTCGCTGATTGGCTTTGAAGGTACTGGCGTACACGCGCTGTTCGTTCTGCCCAAAAGCTCGGACGCGGAAACGGGCAACGGACTTACGCAGATTTTACAGGCGGCGTTCGGAACAGAACACAGTTACAGCAACGGACTTGACATATTCTCTAAAATCGGCGTACTTCTTTTAATGTTTTCAACCGGTCTCGGAACCAATCTCAAAGAGTTGAAGAGTACGGGACTTGCCGCCGTTTTAATTGCGTGCGCCGGCGTAGCGGTTCCCCTGCTTTTAGGTTTTATCATCTCTATTCCTTTCGGCGGAATAGGGCTTGGCGTAAGCAATTCCGCGGGCATTTTCCGCTCTATATTTATAGGAACTATTTTAACGGCAACTTCGGTTGCGATAACGGTCTCCGTATTAAAGGAGCTGGGCAAAATTAAAACCAAACTCGGCACTACGATAGTTTCGGCGGCGATTATAGACGACGTTATAGGTATAGTGCTTCTGTCGATAGTTACCGGTATTGCAAAGTCGGGCGACGCGCAAACCCTCACGGGCTTTGCCTGGTTCAAAGCGCAGTGGTGGGGTACCATTATTATGATAATCGCGTTCTTCGCGGTTGCTATTCTCGTCGGCTGGGGCATTTCAAAGGTGTTCAAATGGCTTGACAAAAAGTGGCCCAACACCCACAGACTCCCCGTGTTCTCGCTCGTCGTATGCTTTGTATACAGCTGGGTAGCGGAGGAAATTTTCGGCGTTGCGGATATTACCGGCGCGTTCCTTGCGGGCGTAGTTCTTTCGACCGTCCACCGCGCAAGCGAATACACCGATAAAAAGGTGGAGGTAAATACTTACACGATTTTTGCGCCCGTGTTCTTTGCGAACATAGGCATATCCAGTATACATTTTACAGGCGTCAGCGGTATGCTTGTGCTGTTTGCGGCGTGCGCGGTGCTTTTGGGACTTATCGGAAAAATCGTCGGCTGCGGCGCGGTTGCAAAGGCGTTTAAGTACAACTGGCGCGAAAGCGCTATCGCCGGCGTCGGAATGATGGCGCGCGGCGAGGTCGCGCTCATCGTCACTGCGACGGTAACGAGCGAAGCCCTCGGCGAAAACGCGCTGCCTTCCGAGTTTATGCTTATGACCGTGCTTCTGATTCTGTTATCGTCGATACTCACGCCCATACTGTTAAAGGTATTGTACGGCAAGGATAAAACCGGACTTCCTCCCACGGGCGGAGGCGGATCAACCGAAGCGGAATCCGCGCCGGAAACACCCGAAGTACAGCAATCGCAGGAAGCTGCGGCGACGCCCGAAGCCGAACCCGCTCAACCTACAGAATAAATATAATGAAAGCCGACCGCTACAAATGCGGTCGGCTTTAAAATATTCAAGTTTGATTTGTGATGAGTGAGTCTTATGTTATTGTAATTAAGATACGCCGCAAAGCGTAAGGCTTTAAGATACGGAACAGGCATTGCCTGTCAGTGGGACATTATCCAGCTTTTAACGTCCTCGCGCGCGATGGGCGTTATATTTTCAACGGGGTACTTCGATTGCGCGCCGCCGTAGGTGTATATAAAATATCTTCCGTCGAATGTTATGTACAGCGTTTCCTCGTAACCGCAGGGGTCGCCGGGTACTCCGTAAGTAAACTTTTTATCCGCAGTCGCGTTTGCGGTATCGTAATTTATTCCGTCAATTTCTTTGCTCATATTTTACCCCTTAACGGTAGTAATTTTTCCGTCTATGCAGGCATTCTAACATTACAGAATTTTTATGTCAATTTAAAAGCCGCGCGGCGGAATTAATGTATTTTTATTATTAAAAATAAATATTTATGTTAATATTTAACACAAATACGACAAGTAAAATTGCTTGACAAGCCGCGCGCGGAATGTTATTATATTGTAAAGTAAAAAAGCTTGACAATAATTTTAAATACTTCACGTTTGATTTGCGATTAGTCGTTTTACGGCTGTGGCAATAAAGATANGTAGCAAGCATTGCTTGTTAAGCGGAACGCTTATGGATAAACTTTCATTTATAACGCTGTGGGATGCGTACGGCGGACTGCTGACTACGGTACAGCGCGAGATAACCGATTTATATTTCAATAAAGATTTGACCGTTTCGGAAATAGCCGAGCAGAAAGGCATTTCACGGCAAGCCGTTTCGGACTGCTTAAAGGGCTGTAAAAAACAGCTTGAGGAGTACGAGGAAAAACTTCACGTAGTGGAAAGACTCCACGAAGTTTCGCTTGAATATTCCTTTATGACAACCGACGCGGCTGCGTGGGCGGAAAGCTTTAAAAAGGCGCATCCGTCTCTTTCAGCAGAGTTAAGCGCGCTTGAAAAAATAATACAAAAAGACTANNCGGANGAAGNTTNGGCGGCGCTTTCAAAGCCNGAAATGAGAGNACTNTTATACAGAGANTACNCCCGCNAGGTGTTTGGCAANNCCAAGACGGGCGACGAATAAGGGAGACGCATATGGGCGCATTTGCATCGTTATCCGAAAGATTAAACCATATATTTTCAAAACTTACCAAACGCGGAAGGCTTACCGAGCTTGAAATCAAGACCGCCATGCGCGAGGTGCGCGTAGCTTTACTTGAAGCGGACGTAAACATTCAGGTTGCAAAAAAATTCTGCGCCGAAGTTTCCGAAAAGGCTGTGGGTCAGGAAATTTTAAAGAGCCTCAACCCCGCCCAGCAGGTTATAAAGATTGTCAACGAAGAGCTGATCGCTTTAATGGGTTCGGCAAACCAGAAACTCAACATCTCTCCCAAGCCTCCCACGGTTATTATGATGTGCGGCTTGCAGGGCGCCGGCAAGACCACAATGTGCGGCAAGCTTGCGGTTAACTTAAAAAAGAACGGCAAAAAACCTCTTTTGGTTGCGGGCGATATTTACCGTCCCGCGGCAATAAACCAGCTTAAAGTAGTCGGCAAAAACGCGGGCGCGGAAGTGTTTGAAAAAGGTACGCAGGACCCCGTAAAGACGGCGAAGCAGGCGGTTGATTACGCGAAGTCGATGGGCTTCGACACCGTGGTTATCGACACCGCCGGCAGACTTGAAATAGACGAAGCCCTGATGCAGGAGCTTGAAAATATCGTAAAGGCGGTCGAGGTTACCGAAATTCTTCTGACCGTGGACAGTATGATGGGTCAGGTCGCGGTAAACGTTGCAAAGACCTTTAACGAGCGGCTTGAAATCACGGGCATAATTCTGACCAAGCTCGACGGCGATACGCGCGGCGGCGCCTGCCTTTCGATTAAGGCGGTGACCGGCAAACCCGTAAAGTTTATCGGCGTGGGTGAAAAGCTGACCGATTTGGAGCCTTTCTATCCCGACAGAATGGCGTCGAGAATTCTGGGTATGGGCGACGTGCTGACCCTTATCGAAAAGGCGCAGGAAGCCGTTACCGAAGAGCAGGCGAAGGTCATGCAGAAGAAGATGCTCGAAAACACCTTCACTCTCGAAGACTACCTCACCCAGTTTGAAAGCATGAAAAAGATGGGCGGCGCGCAGGCGTTGCTCGCAATGATGCCAGGTATGGGCGGCAAGGTCAAAGCGGAGGACATCGACGAGAGCAGGATAGAGCGCACAAAAGCGATTATCCTTTCAATGACCAAGCGCGAGAGAGTGGAGCCTGCAATTATCAACAGCTCGAGAAAGAAGAGGATAGCGACTGGCAGCGGCACTTCGGTACAGGAAGTGAACCAGCTTTTAAAGCAGTTTGAACAGACCAAACAGCTTATGAAGCAGTTGAAAAGCGGCAAACGCAGGTTACCTTTCTAAACCGCATATCTGCGGCGCAATACTTCGTTAAGCTCTGCTTTTCTCGGGTCATTTACGCAAAAGTAAATTCCCCTTCGAAAATGCTCGCTTGCCTTGTCTTGCTTGCATCTCTGCGGTTTATCTATAATTTTAACAATTTTTAAAAAAAATTTATATTTAGGAGAAAATATTATGGCAGTAAAAATGAGACTTACGAGAATGGGCGACAAAAAAAGCCCCTTCTACCGCGTAGTGGTTATCGACTCGCGCAAGGCGCAGTCGGGCGAGTACATCGATAAAATCGGTTACGTAGACCCCCTTAAAACCCCTGCGGAAATCAACATCGACGTTGAAAAAGCAAAGGCGTGGCTTGCAAAGGGCGTTCAGCCTACCGAGACGGTAAAGAGCTATCTCGTAAAAGCGGGCGCTTTGGAACAGAGCAAAAAGCTTTCCGCTCCCAAGACCAACGACAAGAAAAAGAAGGAATAATCTGTAATGGATAAAATAGAAAATCTGGTTAAGTTCGTGGTCGAGCAGTTCGCCGAGTACAAGGATAAAATCGAGTACAAGACGGAAGAAAAGGAAACCGCGATAGAAATTACCGTTTATCTCGAAGAGGCGGATATGGGCAAGGTTATCGGCAAGCAGGGCAAAATTGCCAAGGCTTTAAGAACGCTTGTCAAGGCTTCCACGCCCCGCGACAGTAAAAAATACCTCATTGAGATTAAAGAAAGAGCTTAAATGAAAGAACCGCTTACCATAGCTACGGTACTCAAACCGCAGGGCATACGCGGAGAGATAAAGGTCAAAGCTCTGACCGATTCCGCGGAAGATTTAAAGTCCTTTAAACGCGTACTTTTAGACGGAGCGGAGTATTCCGTTCTTTCGGTACGCGCGCAGGGCGATATCGCCTATCTGACTTTAAAGGGTATTGCCGACAGAAACGCCGCCGAGCTACTCCGCGGCAAGGATATTAAGGTGAACCGCGACGACGCGCCCGAACTGCCCGAGGGAAGATACTATATAGTCGATTTAATAGGCTGCCGCGTTGAAAACGAGCGCGGAGATTTTTTGGGCGAAGTCACCGGCGTGACTCCGGCGAGGACGGATATATATACCCTTTCGAAGGACGGCAAGGAAATCACTTTCGCCGCCGCCGACGGGGTCATTAAGGATATAGACGTCGACGGAGCAAAAATTACGGTAAACGGTAAGAGGTTCAAGGAAGTATCCGTTTGAAGATAACCGTTCTGACCCTGTTTCCNGAAATGTTCGCGCCTTTNNACGAGAGTATCATAGGGCGCGCGGTGNACGCGGGAAAACTTAATATAGAGGTTGTAAATATCCGCGACTTTGCCGAAAATAAGCACAAAAAATGCGACGATTATCCTTTCGGCGGCGGCGCGGGAATGGTTATGATNCCCCAGCCGATAGGNTCGGCAATAAACGCGGTAGACCCCGACCATAAGGCNTACCGCATATATATGTCGCCCAAGGGCGCAACCTTTACGCAGGACAAGGCGTTCGGACTTTTAAAGCGCGAACACCTTATTTTGCTTTGCGGTCATTACGAGGGAGTNGACCAGCGCGTAATAGACCTTTATATCGACGAAGAAATTTCGATAGGCGACTACGTTTTAACCGGCGGCGAACTGCCTGCGATGGTGGTGTGCGACTGCGTTGCAAGATACGTGGACGGCGTAATTTCGGACGGGTCTCTGGCGGACGAAACCTTCGGCGAAAACGGTCTTGAATATCCGCAGTACACGCGGCCCGCAGAATACGAAGGGGTTTGCGTTCCCGAAGTTCTGCTGTCCGGCAACCACGCGCAGATAGACGCGTGGCGTAAGGAACAGAGCGAAAAGCTTACTATGGAACGCCGGCCGGATTTGAAAGGAGGGGCGAAGTGAAAACTATCCAGTGGTTCCCCGGTCATATGACAAAGGCGATGCGGATGATGGAGCAGTCGCTCCCCGCAGCTGACGGAATAATTTACGTTCTGGACGCAAGGTGTCCCGCGGCTTCGTTCAANCCCAAGCTTNTGAAAATGGCAAAGTCCAAGCCNGTNTTATACGTTCTNAACAAGAGCGACCTNGCGGATAACCGCGCGGACGAATTTGTTAAACTNTTTTCAAACGGCAACGGCAACGCCGTAAAAATCAACGCGGCNAACGCCTCGTCAAAAAAGACTATACTTTCGGCGCTTGATAAGCTTGTCGCCGAAAAGCGCGAGAGAAACGCGCAAAAGGGATATAACAAGACCTTCCGCTTTATGGTTGTGGGCGTTCCTAACACCGGCAAATCGACGGTGATAAACCTGCTCGCAGGTTCAAAGAGGACGGTGACCGGCGATAAAGCCGGAGTTACGCGCGGCAAACAGTGGATAAGGCTTGAAGGCTTTGAGCTTCTGGATACCCCCGGCACTATGCCGCCCGCGTTTGAAAACCAGCGGTTGGCGCTGCGCCTCGCTTACGTCGGCAGTATAAACGACGATATTTTAGACTTGGACGATATCGCGCTTGCGCTGCTTGCGGAGCTGTACGAAAAATATCCGTCGAGGCTTTCGGACCGCTACGGAATTTCGGAGGGTACGCCTCTGGAAATGCTTGAACAGGTCGCAAAAAAACGCGGCTTTATGCTGCGCGGCGGCGAGTACGATTACGAGCGCGCCGAACGCGCCGTAATAGACGATTTCAGAAAGGGCCGTCTGGGCGCAATCACGCTTGACGCTCCGGAAGATTTAAACGGGTGCTTCAATGGATAAATTGCAGTACGAAAGACAGCTTTTAAAAGAGGGCTGCAAATATATCTGCGGCGTTGACGAGGTGGGCAGAGGTCCTCTCGCCGGTCCGGTAGTCTGCGCGGCGGTAATTATGCCGCTTGACGATATTATAGACGGAATAGACGACAGCAAAAAGCTGTCCGCAAAAAAGAGGGGAACCCTTTCCGAACTTATTTTGAAAAAAGCGGTCTGCTGCAATATCTGTCGCGTAGAACCCGAACAAATTGACGAGATGAATATTCTCGAAGCCACCAAGCTTTGTATGAAAATGGCGGTGGAAGGGCTGGAAATTACGCCCGACTTCGTTTTGACAGACGGCAATATGACCCTCGACATTACTATTCCGCAGAAGAGTATTGTAAAGGGCGATTATTTGAGCTACTCGATAGGCGCGGCTTCAATCGCGGCGAAAGTTTTCAGGGACAACCTGATGGACGAATACGATGCGGTCTACCCCGAATACGGCTTTGCAAAACATAAGGGCTACGGCACGGCGGCGCATATTCAGGCTATTAAAACTTACGGACTGACCCCTATCCACCGCAGGAGTTTTACAAAAAAATGGCAGTGAGAACGGGTCGGAAGTCGGACGCAGAAAATAAAAAGCTGGGCAAACTCGGCGAAAAAAAGGCGCGTAAATATCTGCGTAAAGAGGGTTGGAATATATTAAATACCAACTACGTAAATCCTTTCGGCGAAGTGGATATCATCGCGCGCAAAGGCGACGTGCTTGCGTTTATTGAAGTAAAGACCAGACTTTCGGACGCTTACGGCGCGCCTTCCGAGGCGGTGACGCGTTCGCGGCAGGCAAAGTATATCCGGGCGGCGAAATATTATTTTGCCGGAAAGGATATCGACTGCAACGTCCGGTTTGATATTATTGAAGTTTTTCAAGGGAAAATAAATCATATAGAAAACGCCTTTTACTAAAACATATAACGGCGCAAGCAAAACCGCGCTTTTGCGCTGCGCACCTGATTTGCGTATACCTGCGCCTTGGCAGGTGAATTTGCGCGATTAAAATATCTGTTTGCGACAGCAATCGCGCAAAGAGGGCAGCGCCCTCAAATCACGGAAATTTTGCTTCGCAGAACAGAAGCAAAATTTAGTGAACTAATTAAATCACATAAGGGGGATATTTATGGAAAGAAGAGCTTACGATATTCACGCGAAACTGAACGGCGAAATTTCGGTAAAGATAATACCGGGTCATTTCGCCACCAAACATTCGCACGTCAGCCACTGCATCGATATGACTGGCGTAAAGTCGCAGCTGGGCGCTGCGAAGGCGGCGGCGAAGCTGCTTGCGGACGCGTTTTCGTCCACGCCGGTCGATACTATTATCAGNCTTGAAAGAATGAAGATGATAGGCGCGTTTATGGCGGACGACCTCGCTCATACCGGCATAAATCTGCGGCACGAAATCGCGGTAATAACTCCCGAGCTTTCGGGGGATAAAATACTGCTCCGCGACAACTTTATACCCTACGTAAAAAATAAAAACGTACTGCTTTTAACCGCTTCGGCGACCACCGGNCAGACCCTGCAGAGCGGTATTTACGGCATAAGCTANTACGGCGGAACGCCNGTCGGCGCGGCTTCNATATTCGGCGGCACGTTCGCGTGCGAAGTNCCTTTNGTAAGTCTTTTCGGCGTGGGCGATATNGAAGACTATTCGTCCTACGCGCCTGTTGACTGTCCGCTTTGCAAAAGCGGCGTAAAAGTCGACGCGGTAGTCAACTCGTACGGATATTCAAAATTAGTTTAAGTTCACGAATTTTTGCTTTGCAAAAATTCCGTGAGGTTGCGGACAAGCCGAAGACTTTACGTTTGACTTGCGGTAAGTTGTTTTGCGGCAGCGAAATTAAGATACGCGGTAAAGCGGAACGCTTTAAGTTTGATAAGCGGTTAGTCAATCAAGCGGCAACGCAATAAAGATACGGACAAGCCGAAGACTTTACGTTTGACTTGCGGTAAGTTGTTTTGCGGCAGCGAAATTAAGATACGCGGTAAAGCGGGACGCTTTAAGTTTGATAAGCGGTTAGTCAATCAAGCGGCAACGCAATAAAGATACGGACAAGCCGAAGNCTTTACGTNTGAAAATTGCGATACACCCCCTAAAATGAGTTGATTTTTAAATTTTAATCTGTTATTATAAGAACACTTCGGGCGGTCCTCTGCCGAAAAAAAGCGTAGCTTTTGGCACGAACGTCTTAATTTGGAGGTAACGTTATGAAAAATCTTGTAGAAGCTATCGAAAAAGAAGAAATGAAAAAGGAAGTCCCTTCGTTCAACGTAGGCGACACCGTTAAAGTAGGCTTCAAGGTTATCGAAGGTACGAAGGAAAGAATCCAGAACTTCGAAGGCGTCGTAATCGCTAAAAAGCACGGCGGCATAAGAGAAAGCTTCACCGTACGCAGACTTTCGTTCGGCGTAGGCGTTGAAAGGACTTTCCCCCTTCATTCACCCAAGATTGCGTCTATTACCGTAGTAAGAAAGGGCAAGGTAAGAAGGGCTAAACTTTACTACCTGCGCGGACTTACCGGCAAGGCTGCAAAAATTGCGGAAGTAAAATAAGTTTAAAAAAGCTCCTGCCACGTTCGGCAGGAGCTTTTAAATTATAAACAAAAGAATAAACACAAAGAGGAAATATATGTTATCAAAGGTTGCAAGCTTTGCGCTCAACGGATTAGAGGGCGTAGCCGTGGAAATCGAAACGGACATAAGCAAAGGCATGGTCTCTTACGATCTGGTCGGACTTCCGGACGCGGCGGTAAAAGAGAGCAAAGAGAGGGTGCGCTCGGCAATAAAAAACAGCGCGCTGCGCTTCCCCGTAAACAAAATAACCATAAATTTAGCGCCGGCGGACATAAAGAAAGAGGGTTCGCACTACGACCTGCCGCTTGCAATTTCCATTTTAAAAGCGAGCGACCAGCTTAATTGCGACACGGACGGAATAGTCTTTTTAGGCGAGCTTGCGCTTGACGGCGCGCTCCGACCGGTTACCGGTATTCTGCCCGTATTGATTTCGGCAAAAACGAGGGGCTTTAAAAAATTCATTATCCCCGAAGGCAACGCCAACGAGGCAAGTTACATAGAGGGTACCGAGGTCTACGCGCTGAAATCGCTGCGCGATGCGGTCGACCTATTAACGGGCGAAAAGGCATTTAGCCCCGTCCGTCTTAAAAGCTTCGAGTCGGCTAAAAACGCGCGCAACTACGATTACGATATGTCGCTTGTCAAGGGTCAGAAGATTGCAAAACGCGCGCTTGAAATTGCGGTTGCCGGCGGACATAACATACTTTTATACGGCCCTCCCGGCACGGGCAAAACCTTGCTTGCAAGGTGCATACCCACCATTATGCCCGACATGACTTTTGAAGAATCGCTGGAAGTTACTAAAATTCACTCAATCTCGGGCGAACTTTCGGAGGAGGGAATAGTATCTCTGCGCCCCTTCCGCACGCCCCACCACACCGCGACGACGGTATCGCTCTGCGGAGGCGGGAACAACAGAATTTACGCCGGCGAAATTTCAAAGGCGCATAAGGGCGTGCTGTTTTTAGACGAACTGCCCGAATACACGCGCCACGCGCTTGAAAGTCTGCGCCAACCGCTGGAAGACAAGGTTATTACGGTAACGCGCGCAGGCGGCGCGGTCACTTTCCCTGCGGATTTTATGCTCTGCGCGAGCATGAACCCCTGCCCCTGCGGCAACTACGGCTCGGCAGACCTTGCCTGTACGTGTACGCCGGCGCAGATACATAAATACAGAAGCAAGGTATCCGGTCCCCTTTTGGACAGGATAGATTTGCAGGTTGAAGTGGACGGTATGAAGTATAGCGACTTCAATTTCGAAGAGGCCGAAGAGGACAGCGCGAGCGTTAAAAGAAGAGTGGAGCTTGCGCGCGCAATTCAGCGCGAAAGGTTTGCGGACGAAAATATTTCGACCAACTCTAACATGGGCGAAAAGCAGATTAAAAAGTATTGCCGGCTTTCGAAAGAGTGCGACGAAGTTCTGCAAACCGCGTACGAGGCACTGCATCTTTCGGCGCGCGGCAGGGCGAGAATTATAAAGGTCGCAAGAACGATTGCCGACCTTGCCGCTTCTTCCGAAATCGCGCCCGACCACATTCTGGAGGCGGCTTCGTACAGAAGCTACGACGCCGGTTCGGTCTGATATGTACGGCGAAAGAGAAATAAATTTGATAACTTTCTGCGCGCTGGACGGAATAAGTTATAACTGCAAATACGCCCTTATGACCGAGCTTAACAAAGACAAGCCCGATTTGGAAAAGATTGAAAGAGGACTGATTAAAAGTCTTAACGCCGGCGTATATAATAAATTGAAAGCGAAGTTTTACGACCTCGCGTTCCGCGCCTCGGTTCTGGAAAGGCTTGATAAAAAAGGCGTAACCTGCGTAACGAAATATTCGGAATATTATCCCCCGCTTTTAAAGCAGACGGCAGATCCGCCGCTCGTTTTATACTGCAAGGGCAACGTCGGACTTTTAAAGACGAAGTGCTTTGCAATAGTGGGTTCCAGGCGTTGTCCGCCAAAAACGGCTGCGGACGCCAAAAAAATTTCGGGCGAAATTTCGCAGGTTTTCACGGTGGTTTCGGGCGTAGCCGAAGGCGGTGATACAGCCGCGGTCGAGGGCGCGTTGAAAACGGGAAATATAATCTGCGTACTTGCCAACGGGTTTGACTACGCGTATCCCGCAATGAACGCGCAGCTTATAAAGAGAGTGGGAAAAGAGGGACTGTTAATCACAGAATATCCGCCCGAGGTTGCGCCGAAGAGCTATCAGTTTCCCGTCCGCAACAGGATAATCGCCGGAATGAGTCTGGGAACTCTGGTGGTTTCGGCGGCGAAAAAGAGCGGCGCGCTGATTACTGCGGATATAGCCCAGCAGTACGACAGAGAAATTTTCGCGTTTCCGCACCCGATAGGCGCGAGCGCCGGCGAGGGCTGCAACGCGCTGATAAAAGAGGGCGCCCGTCTTACGGAAAATATACTTGACATTTTAAGCGTTTTTGGTTTAGACTTAACCTTGCCGAAAGAGGAAGCGCTTACGGGCGACGAGCTTGCGGCGTATAATCTTTTATGCGAAGAGGGCGAGCTGTTTCTGCCCGTCCTTGCCGAAAAACTTAATAAGCAGGTCTATCAGNTGCTGCNTATAATTTCCAGACTGGAATTGAAGGGAAAAGTANTGCGGCTGGGCGGCAACGTGTTTTCGGCAANTAAATAAGTAACAAATTTTAAGGACAGATATATGGATCTTATCATCGTAGAATCGCCTTCAAAGGCAAAGACCATTNCAAAGTATNTAAAGGGCAAGTATATGGTTGACGCNTCGGGNGGACACGTGCGCGATTTGCNCGAAAGGACTATCGGCGTAAGCATAACCNACAATTTCGAACCGAAGTACGTTGTAAGCCCCGGCAAAAAAGAGACGATAGACAGGCTTGCAAGAGACGCCAAAAAGGCTGACAAAGTCTACCTTGCAACCGACCCCGACCGCGAAGGCGAGGCTATAAGCTGGCACCTGCAAACCGTTTTGGGTCTTGACAAAGAGGGGGCCCGAAAACAGAATAGAGTTCAACGAAATTTCGCCCGCGGCGGTGCAGAAGGCGCTGACCAAACCCAGAAAGATAAACTACAATCTCGTTGACGCGCAGCAGGCGCGAAGGGTTCTGGACAGACTTGTGGGCTACAAGCTTTCGCCCCTTCTGAACAACCGCATACAGAACGGACTTTCGGCGGGCAGGGTTCAGTCGGTGGCGCTCCGTCTTATCGTGGACAGGGAGCGCGAGATAACCGCGTTCGTACCCGAAGAGTACTGGACGTTCGGCGCTAATCTGCAGGATATTAAAAAGGAATACGCGCCCTTTAAGGCTACCTATCAGTTAAAGAAAAACGGCGAAAGCCTTCATAAAGAGCTTGCCGACGAGGTTGAGAAAAAGTTAAAGGACGCAACATTTACCGTTACTAAAGTCAAAAAAGGGGTAACGAAACAGCACGCGCCGGCGCCCTTTACGACCTCGGGCTTGCAGCAGGACGCTTCGAACAAGTTCGGAATGTCCTCGCCCGAAACGATGCTCGTGGCGCAGCACCTTTACGAGGGTATGGATCTGGGCGGCGACCATATCGCGCTTATTACCTATATCAGAACGGACTCGGTGAGAGTTTCGCAGGACGCGCAGGCGGCTGCCCTTGAATTTATCGAAAAGAATTACGGCAAGGAATACGTTCCCGAAAAGCCAAACTATTACGCGACCAAGAAGGGAGCGCAGGACGCGCACGAGGCTATCCGTCCCATCAACCTTGCGGTAACGCCCGCAAGTTTAAAGGGCAAGCTTGATAAAAAGCATTTCAACATTTACAAACTCATATACGACAGATTTGTGGCTTCGCAGATGGCGGAGGCGCAGTACAACACCATGCAGATAGAGTGCGGAGCCGCGGACTACACCTTTAAGGCGAGCGGCAAAGCGCTGCTGTTTGCAGGATATACGAAGGCGTATCAGGACGCGCCCAAGGAAAAGGACGACGAAGAAGAGAGTAATGGTCTGTTCCCTCCTCTTAACGAGGGCGACGAGCTCTTGCTGAACTCTCTTACGAAAGAGCAGAAATTCACCCGTCCGCCGATGAGATACACGGACGCTTCCCTCGTCAAGACGATGGAAGCAAAGGGAATAGGCAGACCTTCGACTTACGCGTCTATTATTTCCGTACTCACAAAGAGGCGTTACGTCGTAAAAGACGGCAAATATATGGTTCCCACCGAGGTTGCGTACAAGATAACCGATATGCTAGTCAAGTACT
>WFLX010126608.1_pt1 | contig 22016 bp, 22 predicted proteins | sample 4967041 | NCBI WGS metagenome assembly WFLX01 (sample SAMN12857096, study PRJNA449069) | gut metagenome | isolation source: stool from male and female vole | host: Microtus ochrogaster | place: USA:Florida | collected 2017
ATAGACTGGACAAGCCGTGAGGAAAATAATAAATTCTAGGCGAAGGAGCAAAAATGTACGGGGCGATTCTGGGCGACATCATCGGCGAGCCTTATGAGTTCGACAATTACAAGGCGAAGGACTTTCCGCTTTTCTGCGAGGACGCGTGCTTTACCGACGATTCGGTGATGACGATCGCGGTNTGCGACGGAATCTTGAAGGCGGGCTTGAACGCGGACGAGCGGACGATGAAAAGCGCGATGGTGGAGTCGATGCATCTTTGGGGAGAAAGATATCCCGACGCGGGCTACGGCGGACGGTTTTACAAATGGCTTTTTCACGGGGAGACTGAGCCGTACAACAGCTGGGGAAACGGTTCTGCGATGCGCGTAAGCTCTGTCGGCTGGATGTTCGGGACTTTGGAGCGGACGCGCGAAGTGGCCCGCTGGTCTGCGGAGGTCACGCACAACCACGCGGAAGGCGTGAAGGGCGCGGAAAGCATCGCGGCGGCGATTTGGCTTTTGCGGAACGGAAAGTCGAAGGAAGAAGTCAAGGAATATGTGGAAAAGGAATTCGGCTACGATTTGGGCAGGTCCTGCGACGAAATCCGCCCGACATATCTTTTTGACGTGAGTTGTCAGGGGACAGTCCCGCAGGCGTTCGCGGCGCTTTTTGAGGGAAAAGATTTTGAGGACGTGGCGCGGACTGCGGTCTCGCTCGGCGGCGACAGCGACACTCTGGCGGCCATTGCCTGCGCGATGGCGGAGGCTTTCTATGGAATTGACGAGGAGCTTTTTGCAAAGTGCATAGAATTCACGACCGCCGAAATGCACGAGGTTATGGACGCGTTCGGGAATGTGCGGATTGGCGCGAANGGCAAGAAGTAAGGGAGCGCGAATTGAAATTATGCAGAAAATGGCAAAAATCTGCTATGAAAAATCACAATACTTTTTCCGTCTTGGCATGATGATAGGGCGGGTAGCGGAATGGGGGCTGCTGCTGCCGTTCTTCTTGCTGTCATGCACATTCGGCTGGACGGCTGCCGGGGCTTCCGTCACGGTGCAGAATCAGACGGACAAATCCATCGTGGTGTGCGATTTTTCCCCGTTGGAGAATTCCCCGGCGTTTCCCGTTGAGATCGCCGCGCATGAAAAGCATGTTTTTAAATCGGGGCGGCTTCCCGAACAATATACGTTCACGGTGGAGGTTGACGGGAAGCGGTACGAGTCGGAAACGGACTACGTGCAGGACTGGCGGCGGTTTTCCATTGTGTTCGCGCCGTCGGACGAAAGCGGGCAGGGCATTGTCTGCACGATTGACAAGGACGGCAGGAAGCTGGTTCTGAAAGAGGATGCCGGGAAAGAGGGCGCATAACGCGCAGAAAACGGTCTAGGCACTACAGGAGTTTGTTTTATGTCATGAAATTTATTCTTGTAGTGCCTATACACAAAAAATTTCAGCGCATGCCGCAATAAACGGGTGCTTATGGCGGTAGCCCTTAGTCGTGCGGGGAATGGGTGAGGGCTTGGGAGAGGGAAAACCCACGCTTCGAAAGTAGAGGGTGTTCCCTTTCCCAAAAACAAGTTCCTCCGCTTCCAGGCGGAAAACGACCGTGGCGGATTGCCGCTGCCGCGCCTTTGCGTCCGGGTATTGTTTACAGGTTTTCGTTTTCGTGGTATGGTGGGGCATGTATCTTTTTGCGTTGCTTTTGTTTCCGTGCGCGTTTGCGTATTATGTCGGGGGGCGGTTTGCCGCTGTGCGTCCGCGGCTCTTGATTGCGCTTGCCGCGCTCGTTTTGGCAGGGCTTGTTGTCGTGGTACGTGGATTTTTTCTGTTCCGCACGCCGTATGACGGTACGCGTCCGCTGTTTTTTTTCATCGGGGTGCTTTGTTCCTGTGCGCTCGTCCCGTGCGCGGTGTATGCGCTGTGCATGCTGTGGGCGCGCGATCCGGCGGAGACGAGAATCGGGGCGTTCGCGCTGTTCATGCTGCCGTTCTATGCGGTCTATCTTCCTGCCGAAATCTTTGCCAATCCCGTGCCGCTGCCGTTTTTCTTGCTGTTCGCAAAGCCGGTGCTGTATGTGCTTATGGTCGCCGCCGTCGCGCACGAGCTGCATGCGCCGTCGGGGCTGTTTGCCCGGAAAGGCCGTGCGCTTGCCGTCGCCGTCTGCGCGGTGGTTTTTGAGGTTGCCGCGCCGTCGCTCATCGAGACGCTGTGGTACTATGCCTTTCCCGGTGCGGTGCAGGGGCTTGTCGCTGCCGGTTTTGTCGCGCTGGTCGCCGTGCGGACGGGCTGGCTCTCTTGCATGGCGGGCATTGCTTTTCGCCGGAAATAAAAAGACGACGGCATGAGCCGTCGTCCTGTCAGTGTGCCGTCCGCGCGGTATTATGCTTTTCCCGCCGAGCCGAGCACTTCTTCGTTCTTGCGCGCGTACATTTTTTTCAGTTCGTCGCGGGCAGGTCCGAGGTATTTGCGGGGGTCGAATTCTGACGGCTGCTCGGCAAAGACCTTGCGGATTGCGGCGGTCATCGCCATGCGCCCGTCGGAGTCGATGTTGATTTTGCAGACCGCCGATTTTGCCGCCTTGCGCAGCTGCTCTTCGGGGATGCCGACCGAGTCGGGCACTTTGCCGCCGAACTGTTCGATCTGCTTGACGTATTCAATCGGGATTGACGATGAGCCGTGCAGGACGATGGGGAAGCCCGGCAGTTTCTGCTCGATTGCCTCCAGCACGTCGAACGCGAGCGGCGGCGGGATCAGGATGCCGTCGGCGTTGCGCGTGCACTGATCGGGCGTGAACTTGCAGCGGCCGTGGCTCGTGCCGATAGAGATCGCCAGCGAATCCACGCCTGTCTTTGAGACGAAATCCTGCACTTCTTCGGGCTTGGTGTATTTGCTTTCCTCGGCGGCAACGTCGTCCTCCACGCCGGCAAGCACGCCCAGCTCGCCCTCTACGGTCACGTAATCAGGACGGGAGTGCGCGTATTCGCAGACCTGCTTGGTGAGCGCGACATTCTCGTCGTAGGGCAGGGCAGAGCCGTCGATCATCACGGAAGAGAACCCGGTGTCGATGCAGTCCTTGCACAGCTCGAATGAGTTGCCGTGGTCAAGGTGCAGGACGATCGGGATGTCGTAGCCCAGCTCGTGCGCGTACTCCACGGCACCGCGCGCCATGTTCTTGAGCAAATTCTTGTTGGCGTATTTGCGCGCGCCTGAGGAGACTTGCAGGATGACCGGCGATTTTGTCTCCACGCACGCCTGGATGATTGCCTGCAACTGTTCCATATTATTGAAATTATACGCCGGAACCGCGTATCCGCCTTTCATCGCCTTTTCGAACAGCGCTTTCGTGTTCACGAGGNCAAGCTCTTTGTAGCTCGTCATAGAANCTCCTTGTGTCTCTGTCAGCNGAATGTGAAAGANTCTAGTGTATCNCTNTGGTACGCCCGTTTTGCGATAAAATCAAGGTTTAANAATCACTANATGACAAGAAAACGGTTTGACAAAGAGCGCAAGGAGAAATATAATAAAGGCACGAATTTGTCTCATGTTTTTATGAACGGATGTCGATAATAAAAAAGATGTCATTCCGGGCGCAAGACTGGAGGACGGACTGAAGGAGAATCGAATGAAGAAGGGCATAGCGATTGTTGTAGGCCTTGCTTTTGCCACCTCGTTTGGCTTTGCACAGTCGAACAGCAGGGCGGTGGAAACGGTTGTTGTCGATGATTTTGACAATGTGGGTGCGCAGGATTATCACGTGCCGGGCAAGGGCTTCCAGAAGGGTGATAAGTTCGACTGGACATGGAACGTTCAGGCGAGCGCGTTTATCGATGACGAGAATGGTTTTCCCAAGCTGGATTATTTTCCGGGGCAGCCGAACTCGCTCAGGTTGTTGAACGGCGCATCCGAGAACGAGCCGAAAGTGCTCGGTGTGGAAGTTTCTTTCAAGCGCAAGGGCGAGAACTGGTTTGAGATCTACCCGGAGGCAGACGGAAAGCCGTTTGAGGTTCCGCTGAAAGGCACGGTGACTCAGATTGATTTTTGGGTATGGGGCGCGAATTACCTGTACTTCCTTGACTTGCTCGTGCGCGATTCGGACGGTCGTGTGTACACGCTCCCGGCGGGAAATCTTGCGTTCAATGGCTGGAAGAACATCATCGTCTCAATTCCTTCATATCTGAAACAGCGTTCGCGTCTGCGCACTGGTCCGCGGACGATGTCTTTTGTGGGCTTCAGAGTCCGCACCGACCCGAACGAGTATGTCGATAACTTTGATATTTTTATTGACCAGTTGAAGTATACGACGAACACGCTCAGCAATGTGTTTGACGGGTATGAATTGCAGGGGGTCGAATTCGGCGGGTCTGACAGCGGTTCGGCTAATTCGAGCAGCAATGTTTCACAGGATGGTAAATAAGTATGAAGAAAGTAATTGCAACATTCGTGGCGTTTGCCGCGGCGGGCATTCTGTTTGCGCAGGCGCAGAGTACGGGCAATACGAGCCTTGCGGAGCCGGATCCTACTGTTATGGGTAATGATTCCGCGCGCCAGGCATTGCGCGAGGTTTCGGTAGACCGTTTTGAATTGGAAGGCGCATGGAACGCGTCTATTTCGCCCGACTATGGTGTTATTTCTGCGCGGTTGTTTGACGGCGCGCCTGCCGCAAAAGAGCCGCTGAAAGGCGAAGAGGATACCGTCGATTCGAAAGTACTCGGCATAAAGGTTGAATTTTTCCGCCGTGGCGTCAACTCGTTTTTTGTGCGATCGACGCGTCCGATCCCGATTGAGGGCGTGACCAAGACAGTTTCGGTTTGGGTGGTCGGTCGCAATATGGATCACAATCTGACGCTGTTGGTGCAGGACTATTATGGCAATAATTTTGAATTGTACATGGGGTCGCTTGCGTTCAGCGGATGGAAACGTCTGACGGTTGCCGTTCCGCCGACACCCGATGGTGAGCATGGCATTATTCAGCAGAGTGCATACGACGGGTCTCGTCCGGGATTGCGTATCGTGGGCTTTAGGATTGACTGTGATCCGATGCTCGCGCGTGGTTCGTACTATCTGTATTTTGATGACTTGCGCGCCGTTACTGACCTGTACGACATTGAAAACCGTGACGAAGACGATATGCGTGATGACTGGTAGTGTTCGTTCGTTCCCGTTTTTGCCGGGATGAATGGTTGTTGTCATGTTTTGACAGAGAAGCCCGCTTATGCGGGCTTTTTTTATGGTGTGATGACCGCCGTTTTGCGGTTGCCCCCCCCCGNCNAGTGCGACNCNCAATCACNTNNCAGNNNATACAAGATGCTCCTGCCTTGTTTTCCGCATTTTTGTACGAGGTTCATGCGCGTGAAGAGCCACAGCAGGAGGCGGGCTTGGCTTGCGGCGGCGAAGCAGATGCTTTTGCTTGTTTCATGCTCATGAATTTTTGAAAAAATTGCGTTTTGCAGTTCTGCGGCGGTAAATTCAGCCGGCAATGCAGGTGGCATGAGCGACAGGTAGTCGGCTTTTGTTTGGTATCGTTCTTTTCTGATAATTGCCGTCAGTTTTTTTTCTTGNGGAACCCAGTTTTTGAGAAATCGTCGGCTTTTGTTTGCGAGCTGGNCGGGCGTTGCGGTCTTTCTGCGCTGTTCGGTTATGGTGATGAACGGCACTTCGAGCATAAAATGAGGGTGCAGCAGCAGCGGATAAATGCCGGTTAAGTCGCGCAGGATTGCGTATATCGTCTGCTTTTTGGGGCTTTTTCGGCGGCTGACGAGCGTTCCGTCCGGCGCGTAGGTTTCGATTGTTTTTTCGGTGATGAGCGGGCGCACGATGGTCACTTTTTTGTTCGCATTGAGCAGTTCCCGCGTTTTTGGCGTGAGCTTGGAGATGTTCGTCGTCTGGATTTCTATGACGTCTCCTGTTTCGGTCACGATGTCGCAAATCCAGTTGCCGGTGGGNACTTCGGTTCTGCCGTTGTGTTCGAGCGCGTACAGGTGTTTGAGCGTGCGGTGTACGTCGGTTTCATTGTAGGTTTGAATCATAATTTTTTTATAATCGGTACAAAAATGGCTTGACTTTATCGAATTTGTGAGTAAAATGGAGACAAGTGGGTAAAAATGGGAGTAAGTGGAAAATAGTGGTATGGATCTGTTAATCGGTGAGTACCGCAACACGCTGNACGAAAAAGGGAGAATTTTGTTTCCGTCCAAGTTGCGGGCCGCGCTGACACAAGATAGTCTCATTATTGCCAAGTCGCTGGACAAGTCGCTGTGGCTCTACACTCCCGAATACTGGACGGAACTGAAGACGAAGCTTATGGAGAATACGTCGCTGTTCTCCCGTCAGGGGCGGCTGCTGCGCGATCGCTTGCTCGGCATGGCGCAGGTGGTCGAGTTTGACAAGGCGGGGCGTATTTCAGTTCCTCAGATTCTTCGCGAGTATGCGGGGCTGACCAAGGACTGCGTGATTATCGGTGTTGACCGATACGTGGAGCTGTGGGATGCCGAAGAGTACCGCAAGAACGTGGAGGAATTTGAGCCGGATGTCTCTGCCGCGGCAGAACTGCTTGCGGGGGTGAATTNTTAGTCGGCGTGGGCTGACGGTCTGAGGGGAACGGTATGGAAATTATCCATACGCCGGTGCTCTTGCAGGANTGCCTGAAATGGCTTTCGCCTGCGGGGGAGCCGTTCGAGCAGCATGCGCTGATGGTTGACTCGACTTTGGGGGAGGGCGGTCATACGGAGGCGTTTTTGGCGGCGTTCCCCGCCTTGCGCGTTATTGGGGTGGACGCGGACGGCACGATTCAGTCCCGCGCCCGCGAGCGGCTTGCGCCGTTCGGTGAGCGCGNGCATTTTTACCACGGCTGGTTCAATGATTTTTATCATGATTTTCCGGCCGGGGCTGANCGTCCGCACNTGCTGCTGTTCGATTTGGGAATCAGCGTNTACCATTACGAGAAATCCGGGAGGGGGTTTTCGTTTCGGCACGATGAGCCGCTGGATATGCGGCTGGATACGGACGGCGGCATGAGCGCGGCGGACATCGTGAACGGTGCGCGTGAGGACGCGCTTGCGGATATGCTCTATGCGTACAGCGACGAAAAATACAGCAGGCGTATCGCGCGGGCGATTGTGGAGGCGAGGAAGGGAGGNGACATCGTTTCTGCAAAGGCGTTGGCGGATNTTGTCTGGCATGCCGTTCCGTCATCGTATCGGTATGGCGCAATTCATCCGGCGACACGGACGTTTCAGGCGCTGCGCATTGCCGTGAACGGCGAGCTGAAACGGTTGCCGGATGCGCTGGCGGATGCGTTTGCTGTCTTGCAAACGGGCGGAAAAATGGGCGTGATTACGTTCCATTCGCTTGAGGATCGCATCGTCAAGCAGTATTTTCGCAATCTTGGCAGACGGTGTGTGTGTCCGCCCGAACAGGCGGTGTGTTCCTGCGGTGGAACGCCATGCGCGGACGTGCTGACGAGAAAACCGGTCGAGCCGTCGGCTGGGGAAATCCGGGGGAATTCCCCCAGCCGGAGCGCGAAATTACGGGTCATACGGAAGTTACGCGATGCGAGCGAAAAGCATCGCGCGGATTATATAGGGAGTGTAGTCGGGTCGGCTGCAAGAATGTGATGAACAAACTGAAAGTACGAAATATGAGGAACAAGTTGCTCGTTTATCTTGCGGCCGCCGCCATTCCCGCCCTTTTGATTGTTGACGTGGTGCAGGCACAGCGGTATGCGAAGCTGAAGTCTGAAGTCCGTGCGCTTGAGCAGAAACAGGTGGAGCTGGTGGAAAAAAATAAAAAACTGATTTCGGATATCAGCGTGCTTTCAAGCTCCGACCGCATCGAGCGCATTGCGGAGTATGAGCTGGGCATGCGCAAGGCAAATACGGATGACATCGTGCGCGTAGAGATAAAAGGCAGCGCGAAATGAACGGAACGACGGGAAAACGCGAAAATAAGACTCTTTTGGACGGCGGACGGCTGCTTGCGGCGGTCCGAGGTTCGCTTATCGGCACGGCAAAAAAAGCCGATGCAATCTCTTTTACAAGCGTGGCGACCGACAGCCGGAACGTCGTCGCGGACACGCTTTTTGTGCCGCTTGTGGGCGAAAAACAGGACGGACATNTCTATATTCCGCAGGGGCTTGCGAATGGNGCGAGCGTCGTGTTCGTGGCGCGCGCTTCCTATCAGCAGGATACGGCGGTGTATGAGCGGCTTGCGGCGGAGCATCCGGCAGTCGCGTTTGTCCTGGTGGAGCATACGCTCCGCGCGTTGCAAGATGCCGCCGCTTCGTATGTGGCGCAGTTTCCGCGCCTTGTCAGGTGCGCGGTGACCGGGTCGAGCGGAAAAACGACGACAAAAGAAATCGCCGTTGCCCTGTTGTCTCAGAAATATGCCGTCGTCACCAATAAAGGCAACCTGAACTCGGAGACGGGGTTGCCGCTGAGCGTGTTTGCCATTCGTCCCGAACATGAGGTGGGGCTGTTTGAGATGGGCATGAACCGCAGGAACGAGATTGGCGAGCTTGCGGCGGTACTCCGTCCTCATTACGGCATCGTGACGAATATCGGCACGGCGCATATCGGGCTGCTCGGAAGCCGGCAGGGCATTGCCGACGAAAAGAAAAAAATGTTCGCGTATATGGACACGGACGGCGTTGCCGTTATTCCCGCGCAGGATGATTTTGCCGATTTCCTTGCTGACGGCGTAAAAGGAAAAATCGTGCGCTACGGGATCGGTTGTGCGGCGGGCGGCGCATATATTCTGCACGATGACGGGCTTGACGGCACGACTTTGTGCGTAGACGGCACGGAAATGCGGCTGTCTTTGCCCGGCGCGTATAATGCCTTGAACGCGCTGGGGGCAATCGCGCTTGCCCGTGAGCTGGGGCTGACTCCCCGGCAGATAAAGGCGGGCATCGAAAACGTGCGCCCGCTTGGCGCGAGAAGCCGGATTGTCCGCACGGCGGGCGGCGTGTCGGTCCTGGCGGACTGCTACAACGCCAACCCGGATTCCATGGAAAAGGCAGTCTCTTTTTGTGCGGACGTGCAGGTTCCGGGCAAGAAGCATTTTGTGCTGGGCGATATGCGGGAGCTGGGCGAACAGTCCTCTGCGGCACACCGGCAGGTGGGAGAAATGGTCGCGCGTTCCGGCGCGGACACGGTGATTTTTGTGGGCGCGGAAATGCGCGCGGCATACGATGTGGCGGTGCGGCTTGGTACCGTCGCCTGCGAATATGTCGCGGATTGCGATGACAAGGCGATTGCGACGATTGCGCGGCACATCAATGCGACCGCGCAGGCGGGCGATTTGGTCTTGCTGAANGGGTCGAANGGCANCGGTTTGNAACGGNTCNTTCCGCTGCTGACNGAAANTGGGCAGGANGCATGCGCNTGAGCCGCTTCACGTTTTTTGCCGAACGGCCGGTCGCGTCGTACCGANAAGNCGATACGGCACTTGTCGTCATGATTCTGCTCTTGTGGGGCATCGGGATTGCGACGCTGTATATCTGCTCAAGCGGCTTCGGACAGCGCGCGTTCGGCAATTCCCTGCATTTTGTGGAGCGGCAGCTCGTCAGTTCGGCACTGGGATTTGTCGCGCTCTTTTTTTTTGCGTCCGTAAAGCTGGATGCGGTGCGTAAAATGCTCCCGGTGCTTGTGTTCGGATCGATTCTCCTGTGCCTGCTGACGTTCGTTCCCGGCATCGGCGTGGAGCGCAACGGGGCGCGGCGGTGGCTGCGCATTCCGTATTTTTCGACGTTCCAGCCGTCGGAGGCGATAAAATTCGCGGTCGTGCTTTTCCTTGCGAATTTCTTTGACAAGCAGGAGTGCGCCGTCCTGGAGGACGACAAGACGGTGTTCCCCGCGTTCTTCGGACTGCTCGTGTTTTCGGGCATCGTGTTCGCACAGCAGGATTTTTCGACGGGGCTGTTCGTGTTCTTTATCGGCCTGCTGCTGTTTTTTGTGAGCGGCGCAAAACTGTCCTGGATGTTTCCGTTTTCCTGTCTTGCGCTTCCTGCCGTGACGCTGATGGTGCTGCTCAGACCGTACCGCATGGACCGCATTCTGGGCTATATCCGCCCGGAAAGTTACGTGCAGACGATAAATTATCAGACAATGGCGGCAAACCGTGCGATCAGCGCGGGCGGGTTCTGGGGGCAGGGCATCGGCACGGGGCTGACGCGCATCAATGCCATTCCCGAAGTGCAGAGCGATTACGTGTTCGCGGGCTGGGCGGAGGCGATGGGCTTGGTCGGCGTGGCGCTTTATTTTGCGCTGCTCGCGCTTTTTGCCTGGCGGGCGTTTTATTGTGTGCTGACGTGCAAGGATCGTTTCGGCGCGTTGGCGGGATTCGGCTTTGCGGCATCGATTGTGTTCCAGTCGCTGGTCAACATTGCGGTGGTGGGCGGCGTGCTTCCCACGACGGGCATTCCGCTGCCGTTTTTCTCTTCGGGCGGCTCGTCGATTATTTTTACGCTTGCAATGTGCGGATTTTTGATAAACGTGTCCCGGCTTGAGCAGACGGAACGAGATTCTGACAGTATCGGAGTGCTCTATGAGTGACCTTATTTTTCGCGGTTTTGAAGAATTTGAGGCAGTTTCGGTCCGGAAGCAGGATAAGCCCGCGCCGAAATCGCGGGCGATAAAAGTGATCCTGATCGTGCTGTGCCTGCTGTTGCTTTCGGAGGCGGTCATCTATCTGTTTGTCGTGCCGTGCATGAATTCGGTGCGCATCGTGTGGCGCGGGCTGAACGGGTACACGGAAAAAGACATGGCGGGCGTGATTGCCCCGGTCTCACAGAAAAACTGGATTAACTTCAGCGCGAATGATACGCGATCGCTCGTCAGCTCGGTTGCCGGCGTGGAAGAAGTGCAGGTGGTCAAACGCTTTCCCGACCGCGTGTTCATCACCGTAAAAGAGCGCGTCCCTGTCGCCATGATGTTTGCGGTGCAGGGAGGACGCACGGTGCTCGTGCAGGTTGACAAGAATGGCGTGCTTTTTCCGCCGTCCAGCGCGACGGCGCATCTTTCGCTGCCGCTCATTTCGGGCATTCCGATCGAGCATATTCCCGAAGGAATGCGACTTCCCGCACGGTTTCACGCGCTTATCAATCAGATCAGCGACATCCGTTCGCTTTCGCAGAATTATTTTGCGGGCATTTCGGAGATTCATGTCGTCCCCAAGGAGTACGGCAATTACGAGCTGGTTCTGTACCCGCTGCACAGCCGGACACGGGTGTTGGTCGATAGACAATTGAACGAAGACGCATTACAATATATGATGGTAATGCTTGACGTGGTGAATACGCTGGAAAAAGATGTCTCGGCAATCGACCTTCGCTATGGTTCTGTGGTATATTATCCGCGTCAGAATTCTGATGAAGGAGTGCGTCTTGACTAACATAATCGTAGGACTTGATATCGGCACGAGTTTTACGCGCGCGGTCATCGGCGAGGCGGATGATGAGGGCAACGTCGAGATCATCGGCGTGGCGAAAAAGGCATCGACGGGGCTGCGCAAGGGAATTATCGTCAATATTGAGGCGACCATCGCCTGCATCAAGGAGACGATAGAGGAGGCGGAGCAGAAGGCCGGGTACGAAGTGTTTTCCTGCGTGACGGGCATTGGCGGCGCGCAGATCGAGGGGCTGAATTCGCGGGGGCTTGTCGCCGTCTCTTCGCGCGGAAAGAGCAACCGGGAGATAAATCATTCCGACGTTGACCGGGTTTTGGAGGCGGCGAATGCCGTCCAGATTCCGATGGACAGGAAAATGCTCCATGTCATTCCGCAGGATTATATCGTGGACGGCGTTCCGGGCTACAAGGATCCGGTCCACATGATTGCCGTCCGCCTGGAAGCGGAAGTGCATATCGTCACGGCGTCACGCACGGCAATCCAGAACATCACGCAGTGCGTGGAGCGGGCGGGATACCAGCTTGACCGTGTTATGCTCAAGACGCTTGCCTGTACGCAGGTCGTGGTGAGCGAGGACGAGCGCGAGCTTGGGTCTATCCTGATTGACGTGGGGGGCAGCACGACCGACATTCTGGTGATTCTGAAAGACGCGCCTATTTGCACGGCTTCGATTCCGCTCGGCGGCAATGCGGTGACGAATGATATTGCTATTGTCAAGAGCATTGCGCCCGCGACGGCGGAGAAGATAAAAATCGAGAGCGGTTCGTGCTGGATGCCGTTCGCCATGCGGAGGAACGACGAGGTGCTTATTCCCGGCATTGCGGGACGCGGACCGGAGCAGACCGACCGCGTGTCTTTGTGCGAGGTTATCATGCCGCGCATGGAAGAAATCTTTACGATGGTGCGCGAGGTGGTTTCGCTCCGCACGGGCGTGGCGCAGCTTGCGGGCAGCATCGTCCTGACCGGCGGCGGCGCGCAGATAGAGGGCGCAGTCGAGCTTGCCGAAAAAGTATTCGGCACGTCGGCGGTTCGTCTGGGTGTTCCGGGAAAATGGGGCGGCATTGAGGAGGAGTACCGCCTGCCGGAATACGCGACGGCGGTCGGGCTGGTCGTGGCGAACAAGAATTTGGTGCAGGTAAAAGGCAAAAAAGACCGGCGGCGGCGTGAGTCGGACCGGGACAAGGACACGGGCGACAGCCTGTGGCAGAAAATTAAAAAATCGTTTTTCTAACGGGCGTATGGACGGGAGGCACTATGCTTGAATTCAGGGTGGAAAACAATGCGGGTAATGCGCTGCAAGACGCGAACCCGACGGTCATCAAGGTCATTGGATGCGGCGGCGGCGGAAGCAACGCGGTAAACCGCATGATTGACGCGCATATTCAGAATGTCGATTTTATCGTCTTGAACACTGACTTGCAGGCGTTGAGCAAGTCGAAGGCGCCGAATCGCATTCAGATCGGGCAGAAGGTGACCGGCGGACTGGGCGCGGGCGGAAAACCCGCCGTGGGCGAGCAGGCGGCGCAGGAAGACACCGAGACGATCAAGAATATTCTCAAGGGCGCGAACATGGTGTTTGTCACGGCGGGCATGGGCGGCGGCACGGGAACGGGCTCCGCGCCGATCGTCGCGCGTATTGCCCGTGAACTGGGCGCGCTTACGGTGGGCGTGGTGACGACACCGTTTTTGTTTGAGGGCGGNATGCGCATGCGGCAGGCGCAGGAAGGCATCAAAAAACTGCACGAAGAAGTCGATTCGCTTATCGTCATTCCNAATCAGCAGCTGTTCAAAATCGTGGACAAAAAACTTCCTATNCGCGAGGCGTTTCTGNTGGCGGACGACGTGCTGCGTCAGGGCGTGCAGGGCATTTCGAGCATCATCACGCAGTCCGGCGAAGTGAACACGGACTTTGCGGACGTGATGACGGCGATGAAGGATCAGGGCGACGCGATTCTTGGCGTCGGCATCGGTGAGGGCGACAACCGCGCGGTCGATGCGGCGACGGCGGCGATCAACAACAAGCTGCTGGAAGATTCNCATATTGACGGCGCAAANAACATCCTCATCAACATCTGTTCGGGCGAGGATTTGTCGCTTTCCGAAACCGATGAGATTGCGAAGATCGTTACGGGAAGCTCCGCGCCCGACGCGAACATATTCTGGGGGCAGGTATTCGACCCCGAAATGGGCGGCAAGGTGAGCGTGACGGTCATTGCGACGGGATTCGAGCGGAGCAGCGGCGCGGCAAAAGAAGAGCCTGTCGCGGAGACGGTCGCTCCGTCACCGGCAGAGCCGTTCGTTCCTGCGGCGAAAGATGATGGCGTGGTCGATATCGATGATTTTGAGAACATTTTGAATCCTTCGACTCCGCCGAAAAACCTTGGCGGCGCAAAGCAGGAGAACCTTGATTTGTTCGGCGAATTTGTCTCGCCGGCAAAGAAGCCTGCGCCTGCCGCCGCCCCGGCCGGATCGTCGGTCAGCACGCAAAAAAACGGTTCGACGCTCGGACGTGATATGGACCGGATGGCAGATTCCAGTGTCCGTGCGACACCGAATTTTTCGGAAGATGACTTGGAGCAGCCGGCATGCTGGCGGCTGGACGGGCTTTCGCGCACGATAAAACTGAAGTAAGATGACGGGCGATGTGCTGATCGCGCAGTTCTACACCGATATGGTGTCCGTGGAACGGCTTGCGGAGCTTTCTGCGCGGACGTATGAGACGACGGCAAAGCAGTTTCTGTACTGGTGCGGTCAGCAAAAGCGNGCGGTGTGCGATGTGGNCATGCAAGATTTGCTGGGCTTTTTTGTGTGGCGCAAGCAGAACGGCTGCGACAGGCTGACCGTCGCCAANGACATTGCCGGGCTGCGCGCGTTCGGGTCGTTTTTGGTGCGGCAGGGACTGTGGAACGAGAATCTTGTCAAAGAGCTGGACAAGCCGAAGCAGGCGCGCTCGTTGCCCAAGGTTTTGAGCGTCGGGCAGGTGGACGCGCTGCTGGCGGCGATTGACGTGAGCAAGCCGCTCGGCGTTCGCGACCGCGCGTTGTTCGAGCTGATATATTCGTGCGGGCTGCGTATCAGCGAGGCGGCGCACCTGCTGGTGGAAAACGTGCACTTGCATGAGCGCGTCCTGACGGTGTACGGCAAGGGCGACAAGGAGCGGATGATTCCGTTCGGGATTGCGGCGCGTGACCGGCTGGCGACGTATCTTGGCGATGTGCGCCCGCAGCTGGTGGGAAAAAAGGCAGTCGCCGAAGTGTTCGTCAATTACAAGGGCGAGCCGATGAGCCGCAAAGGAATTTGGAAGCGCTTTCAGGACCTGGAGGCGTTGAGCGGCGTGAGCGCGAAAGTGCATACGCTGCGCCATTCGTTTGCGACGCATCTGCTGGCGGGCGGGGCTGACTTGCGCTCCGTGCAGGAATTGCTCGGTCACGCAGATTTGGCGACGACGACCATTTATACTCATGTTGACGACCGTCAGCTGAGGACGGGACACCGGGAATACTTTCCGGGTCACGCAAAGGGAGGAAGCGTATGACGAAAACAAAAAAAATGATTGCGGGCATCGTGTTTGCCGTCTTCATGCTTTGCGGTTGCGCAAAATCTTCCAAGACGATTATCCGCATGCAGAAAATGGAAGAGGGAGTCGGCAGTCCGACGACGATCGAGCAGTTGCAGGTTGCCATCAAAAAATATCAGGACCGCGTTGCCGACGTGCAGCTGGCGCAGGCACAGGTGGGCATCTGGTACAAAATGCTCGGCACGCGCTACCTTGACAACAAGATGTACGGCGAGGCGTTGCAGGCGTTCCAGAAGGCGATTACGTTCTACCCCGACAATCAGAATCTGTATTACTGGGTCGGCGTGTGCGCGGGGTATATGGCGGCTTCCGCTTTGGACTACGCGGCGACCGGCTCGACGGCGCAGAAATATCATTACCTCAAGCTGGCAGAAAGCGCGTACCTGCGCGCGGTTGAGATTGACCCNCGCTACGTGCGCGCGCTGTACGGCGTTTCGGTCATTTATATCTATTATTTGGATGAACCCGAAAAGGCGATCCCGCATCTTGAGGCCGCGCTGGAAATCGAAAAGCGCAATACCGATGCCATGTTCCGTCTTGCCGAAGCCTATTACCGCACTTACGAATTTGACAAGGCGGTTGNCCTGTACGACCGGATTATTTCGNTGACAAAGGACGAAAAGCGCAAGGCACTCGCCGAGCAGAATAAGAAGATCGCGCTTGATGCCGCCTATATGCAGTAGCCGATGCAGAATGACGACGTGCTGTTGCGCCTGATGCTTTCGGGCGCGACGTTTTTGACGACAAAAGAGAAGACGCATTTGCAAAATAATCTTGACGGCAGCGCGTCATTTGCTCTATATTCAATAGAAGATATATCCGTTGCTGTCCGCCGCACGATACAAAGGGCNACCTGGAACGGCACGGAGCGTCTCCGTCAGGCACAGCAGGAAAAAAGNCTGCTCGATGCGCTGGGCATCCGCTGGACGGCGTGGGACATGGCGGATTTCCCTGCCATGCTGCGCGAGATGGCAGATCCGCCCTATATGCTGTTTTACCGGGGGAATGCGGACTGCCTGAACCGGCAGTGCGTGTCCGTGGTGGGAACGCGACGGGCGACGGTCGGTGCGCGGCGGGCAACCGAGCTGTTTGCACGCGCTGCGTCAGAAGATGATTGCACGGTCGTCAGCGGACTTGCCTACGGCATTGACAGCCACGCGCACAAAGGCAGCCTTTTGAGTGCGCGCGGGCAGACGGCGGCTGTCCTGCCGTGCGGCATCGATACCATAACGCCCAGTGCGCACAAAAAACTGGCGCAACNCCTGNTGGAAAAAGGCGGNGTGCTGCTGAGCGAATATGCGCCCGGCACGGCGGCGCAGGCGTTCCGCTTTGTGCAGCGCAACCGGATTATAGCCGCGCTTTCGCCCGCGACGGTGGTCATGCAGGCTCCGGCGGGAAGCGGCGCGCTCATCACGGCAAGTTTCGCGCTTGAGTACGGGCGCGATGTTTTATTGCACGAGGAATGTTTTTCCGCTGACGCGCAGTTGCTGGAGCAGGCTGCCGTCCGGCAGTTGCAGGCACAGTCCGCCCGTGGGAAAAACGTGGCGTACAAGCAGGATCGTTCCGTGCAACGCTATCGTGACGACGGTGCGCCCGTCATTGCGGATTATGCGGCATATCAGGCGTGCCGGTCGAGTGCTCCGGGAACGGCATTCGGGCAGCAGCAAAGACTTTTTTAGAGGAATATATGGCAAAGGCAAAAACGAAGACGGAACCAAAAAAACAGACGCTCGTTATCGTGGAATCTCCGGCAAAGGCGACCACGATCGAAAAGTATCTTGGGCCGGGCTACACCGTCAAGGCATCGATGGGGCATCTTATCGACCTGCCCAAAAGCCGCATGGCTATCAATATTGACGATCATTTTCAGCCGGAATATATCACCGTGCGCGGGCGGGCAAAACTGCTCAAGGAATTGCAGCGCGACGCGAAAAAAAGCACCGATGTCCTGCTTGCCTCCGATAACGACCGCGAGGGCGAGGCGATTGCCTGGCATCTGAACAACGCGCTCAAGGACAAGACCGACGCGGACATCAAGCGCATTGTCTTCAACGAGATTACGCCCGTTGCCATACAGGAGGCGGTCAAGCATCCGGGGACGATTGACGAGAGCAAGGTGAACGCGCAGAAAGCGCGGCGCGTGCTCGATCGGCTGGTGGGTTACAACCTGAGTCCGCTCCTGTGGAAGAAAGTGAAGAACGGGCTGTCCGCCGGCCGCGTGCAGTCCGTCGCCCTGCGCCTGATTTGTGAGCGCGAGCAGGAAGTGGAGAGTTTCATTCCCGACGAATACTGGACACTGGAAGCCGATTTTTCCAAGGGCAAGTCCACGTTCACCGCGCAGCTCGTGCAGTACAAAGGTACGAAAGTCGATTTGAAGAGCGAGGAAGCCGTCAACGACATCATCAAGGAAATCCAGCATTCCGAATGCAAGGTGATCGACGTGAAGGCGACCGAAAAGAACGTGCGCCCCAAGCCGCCGTTCACCACGTCCAAGATGCAGCAGTCGGCGGCGAACCGTCTGGGCTTTACGTCGCGCAAGACGATGCAGATTGCGCAGCAGCTCTACGAGGGCATTCAGATGGGCGAAAACCGGATCGGCTTGATTACCTATATGCGTACCGATTCCGTGCGCATTGCGCAGACGGCGTTGGACGAAGTGCGCGCCTGGATTGGCGAGCATTACCCGGACGACTTGCCCGAAAAGCCGATCGAATATGCGGTGGGCAAAGGCGCGCAGGACGCGCACGAATGTATCCGTCCGACGTACGCGAGCTATACGCCGGCGAGCGTCAAAGAATACCTGACGCGCGATCAGTTGCGCCTGTACACGCTGATTTGGGAGAAATTCGTTTCGTGCCAGATGGCGAACGCCAAGACGCGCACGACGAGCGTTGACATCATGGCGGGCGACGCGCTGTTCAGGACTTCGGCGAGCAAGCTGGTGGAAAAAGGATTTTATCACGTGATTTCCCTGCTCTCCTCAAAAGAAGACGTGACGGGTTCGGTGCCCGCGCTCAAAAAAGACGAGGTGCTGGATGCCGCGCATACGTTCTATCCCGAACAGCATTTTACGCAGGGACCTGCCCGCTACACCGACGCGTCGATTGTCCGCACGCTTGAGGAGAAGGGAATCGGTCGTCCGTCAACTTATGCGCCGATTATATCCGTGCTGCTCGACCGCTATTACGTGACGCGCTCGAACAAGCAGCTCGTCCCCACGCAGCTGGGCAAAATGATTTGCAAGATCCTCGTTGAGGCGTTCCCCGACGTGATTAACGAGCATTTTACCGCCGACGTGGAGAACAAGCTGGACGACGTGGAGCAGAACAAAATCGTCTGGAACAATTTTATCGGCGATTTTTACGCGCCGTTNAAGCACCGCGTGGACGAGGTTGACGCGAACCAGGAAAGCGTCAAAGGATTTTTGGACGAGGAGACCGACAAGGTATGCGAGAAATGCGGAAAGCCCATGCTCAAAAAGCTTGGTCGCTTCGGCTTTTTCCTCGCGTGNTCGGGCTTTCCCGAATGCCACAACACCAAGTCGATTCCGCTCGCGAAATGCCCGGTGGAAGGCTGCACCGGCGAAATCGTGGAGCGCAAGACGAAAGGGCGCGGCAAGTCGTTCTATGGCTGCACGAATTATCCGCAGTGCAATTTTATTTCGCACTTCAAGCCGCTGGAGCATCAGTATTGCCCCAAATGCGGCTGGTTTTTGGTGGAGAAATTCGACAAAAAGAACGGCACGTACAAATCCTGCATCAACCCTGACTGCGACTACCTGCATTCTGCGGAAGATGCCGCCGAAAAACTGCCGGAATCAGGCGAGGCGTGACAGCGATTATGCGTACCGTGCAGGAAGCGAAAGACGAATTCTTGGATTATCTGGATTCGGTGCGCGATATGTCGCCGCATACGGTCGTCGGCTATCGGAATGATCTGGCGCAATTCGTGGCGATGGACGGCATTGGCGCGCAGACTGATGTCGCCGCGGTCAAAACAGCGGCGCTCCGCCGCTGTATCGGGACGCTTTCCCGGCAGCGGCGCGCGCCTGCGTCAATCAACCGCTTTATTGCGGCGGTGCGCGGTCTGTTCGCCTACTGCAAGAAATGCGGCTACCTGGCGGTTAATCCCGCGCTGGAACTCAAGACGGTAAAGAATCCCCAGCGGCTGCCGCGCTTTATGACGGGCGCGGAAGTGGACAAACTCTGCGCCGCCCCGGCGGGCAACGAGCTGCTTTGGGAGACGCGTGACCGCGCCCTGTTCGAGATGTTTTATTCGTCGGGCTGCCGTCTGAGCGAGATGGCAGCGCTGACGCTCGCCGATGTGGACACGGATTACGGCAGTGCGGTCGTGACGGGCAAAGGAAACAAGGATCGCCGCGTCTATTTTGAGGCAGACGCCCGTGCCGCGCTCGCCGCCTATCTTGCCGACCGCCGCAAGCGTTTTGGCACTGCCGACACGGACAAAGCATTGTTCGTCAACCAGCGGGGAAAGAAGATGACCACGCGCGGCATTGCCTATGTCGTCGCCCGTTATTCCGGCGTTGAGGGCACGAACCGCCATGTCTCCCCGCACGCGTTCCGGCACACGTTCGCGACCGCGCTGCTGACGGGCGGCGCGGACGTGCGGTTGGTGCAGGAACTGCTGGGGCATTCAAGCATATCCACCACGCAACGATACACGCACGTGACCACTGATCGCCTGATCGAGATGTACAACAAGGCGCATCCCCACGGCGGCACAAAAGGCACGTGATTGCCGCCGTTGTCGTTTCCCAAAATCGTGCGCTTTGGCATCATGCTTCTTGCGCATAGCAAGATATAAAAAATAAGCATTGGATATATTTCGGCGTTGCCCGTATACTGTAGTCACTCACGGTTGTTTTTTAGGGGATATTGGGCATGTCGTATGGAAAGGGTTTTGTGTATGCGCTGATGGATGCGGGCGGACCGACTGACGTGTGCGAGCCGTATTTTCAGGAGGCGGTGGATGAAATGATGCGTTCCCGGACGCTCTGCGCGCAGGCGAACGCAAGGCTTCCGGGCGATCCCGCCGTCGTCACGGATTTGGAGGAACTGTTCGGGCGGACGCTGGGCGGCGTGCGTATTCTGACGCCGTTTATCTGCGATTTCGGCAACCGCGTCACGTTCGGCAAGAACGTCTTCATCAACCATTCGGCAATTCTGAGCGCGAGCGGCGGCATCGTGTTTGAGGACGGTGTTTCGGTCGCGCCGGGCTGCCGCATTGCGACGATCAACCATGATTTTAACGAGCGTCACACGAAATACACATACGGCAAGGTGACGATACGGAAGAACGCCTGGATTGGCATGAACGTGACGATTTGCCCCGGCGTGACGATTGGCGCGTATGCGGTCGTCGCGGCGGGAGCGGTGGTCACCAGGGACATTCCCGACTATGCCGTCGCCGGCGGCGTTCCGGCAAAAGTGATAAAAATGCAGGATCCAGCCGAACAGAAAGAATGATTGCGGCGAAAACCCGGTCGTTTCAGAACGGCGGCGGACTGCATTAAAATAGGAGGCTGTATGACAGCAATACGGATGGGGCGGCGCGCGCCGCTTTCGATGAAGGCGCAGACGGTGGCGACCGTCCTTGCGATTGTGGCGGCGGTCGTCGTGCCGCAATGGTTTCACTGGCTCGGCATCGTGTCGGGCGCGGGAAAGGNNCCGGGCGTGGCGTTCAGCCCGATGCACCTGCCGATTATCCTCGTCGGCTTTCTGGCAGGNCCGTTCGCGGGCGCGGTATCGGGCTTGCTCGGTCCGGTCGCGGCGCACCTGTTTTCGGGCATGCCCACGGCGGCGCAGCTTCCGTTCATGATGGTCGAGCTTTTCGGCTACGGGCTTTCCGCCGGGCTGCTGCGAGGCGCGCGCATTCCGCTCGCCGTCAGCACGCTGCTTGCGATGCTGTGCGGACGCGTGCTGCGAATGCTCGCCTGCGTCGTGGCGTTCTACGCGCTCGGAAATGGAACTGTCGCGCCGCTCGGCATTTGGCGCAGCGTCCCGTCCTGTCTGCCCGGCATCGTCCTGCAATTGACGTTCGTTCCGCTCGTCGTGTACTGGGCGGAGCATCGTGACAAAGACGCGTGAGCGACGGAAAGGAATTGCCTGCGAGATTGTCGCGCTGTCGTGGCGACAATTTTAAACGTGCANTNTTGCTTTCGGATTTTTCGGAGGAAAAAATGAAAAAGATTGTTTTGCTTTTTGCGGCGGCCCTTGCTTTGTCATGCCTGTCCGCCAAGCCGAATCCCCACGCGGCCTCGTACAAGACTTTTGAGACGAAGGACGCGAACGCGCCGGCGGTGTATTTTGTCCGCGACATAACGNGCGAAAATTTGGCGAAAGTGTATGACGCGCTCGGATTCGAGGCGAAAGGAAAAGTCGGCGTGAAAATCAGCACGGGAGAGTCGAACCGCTCGAACCATTTGCGCCCCGCGCTCATCGGCGATTTCGTGAAAGCGCACGGCGGCGTGATTGTCGAGTGCAACACGGCTTACGGCGGAAGCCGCGCGTCGAACGCGGCGCACAAGCAGGCGTTCAAGGACCGCGGCTACGACAAAATCGCGCGGTTCGATTTGCTCGACGAGGAAGGCTCGATGTCCATTCCGGTTTCGGGCGGCGTCCGGCTCAAGGAAGATTTCGTCGGGACGCATTTTGCGGACTACGATTCGTTCATCGTGCTTTCGCATTTCAAGGGGCACGCGATGGCAGGTTTCGGCGGCGCGATGAAAAATCTTTCCATCGGATTCGGCAGCGGAACTTCCACAAAGCAGTCGGGAAAGGCGTTGATTCATTCAGGCGGCGCGAGCGCGACAAAAGCATGGGGGTTCCCGCAGGACAATTTCACCGAGGCGATGGCGGAAGCGTCCAAAGGCGTGTGCGACTACATGGCGAAAAAAGGCGGCATGGCTTATGTCAACGTGATGAACCGCCTGAGCGTTGACTGCGACTGCGACGGAAATCCCGCCGAGCCTGACATGCACGACATCGGAATCCTTGCGAGCCTCGATCCGCTCGCCCTTGACCAGGCGTGC
>WFLX010035863.1_pt1 | contig 21998 bp, 14 predicted proteins | sample 4967041 | NCBI WGS metagenome assembly WFLX01 (sample SAMN12857096, study PRJNA449069) | gut metagenome | isolation source: stool from male and female vole | host: Microtus ochrogaster | place: USA:Florida | collected 2017
ATGTTGGGACTGACAACAGACACTCAGGCAAAGTCCACCGAGAAGTTGTCTTCTGGTTACAAGGTAAACCGTGCAGCAGATGATGCAGCAGGTCTTGCAATTTCCGAGAAGATGAGAAGACAGGTAAGAGGCCTTACACAGGCTGTTGCAAACGCACAGGATGGTATCTCCTGCGTACAGACAGCAGAAGGTGCATTGAATGAAGTGCATGATATGCTTCAGAGAATGAACGAGCTGGCAGTAAAGGCTGCAAACGAGACCAACCAGTCAGAAGACCGTGATTACATCCAGAAAGAGATCAATGCTCTGGTTTCTGAGATTGACCGTGTGGCACAGACCACAACCTTCAATGAGAAGAGCCTGTTGGATGGAACTTTCAGCGGCGTAGGACTTCAGGTTGGAGCAGAGGGAACTACTGCAAACTCTATCGCATTGTCCATTAAGTCCATGAGTGCAGGCGGACTTGGAGTTAGCGGCCTGAGCATTTCCGGCGCTGACGGAGCTGCTGCAAAGTCAGCTATTACTACCATCAAGGCAGCTATCAAGTCTGTAAACAACCAGCGTGCTGAGATGGGTGCCGTACAGAACCGTCTGGAGCACACCATNAACAANCTGGAGAATGTAGTGGAGAACACCACATCAGCAGAGTCCCAGATTCGTGACACTGATATGGCTACAGAGATGGTTACTTACTCAAATAACCAGATTCTGGCACAGGCAGGTCAGGCAATGCTGGCACAGGCAAATCAGGCAAATCAGGGTGTTATGTCCTTACTTCAGTAATAGATTTTGAATGAAACTTCCTAAAGGGCTGGCGTATCGTCAGCCCTTTTTATAATAATTCCATAGGTAAAAAGACATGAAAAAGAACACCATATTGTTTTTGGAATGGCACAGTTTCGGTACTCCCTTTGTGATACAAGCGTTTCAAAAGTTAGGATACTCTATTATTAGGGAGACTTTCCCAAGAGACAAAATTGATACCAGAAATGATGCGGAGTACACAGAGCGGCTGGTACATCTGATATTGGGCAGGGAATATGCCTGTGTGTTTACCTTTAATTATTTTCCGGTAGTTGCCATTGCCTGTAAAGCTTGCCGCATTCCCTATGTTTCATGGACTTACGACAGCCCATATGTACAGCTTTATTCTAAAACGTTGGAATTTGATACGAATTTTGCTTTTGTGTTTGACAGTCATACCGTGCAGGAACTGCGCAGTATGGGGTATCACAATGTATATTATATGCCTATGGCGATTCCGGAAGATGATTATGAGAAGATGCTGCGGAAACCATATAATAAGTCACATTATCAGTGTGAGGCAGCTTTTGTAGGTTCTTTATACAGTGAAGATTTCCACAATCCTTTTCGGAAAATGCAGGAGTTGACAGGGTATTATAAAGGGCTGATTGACGGATTGCTTCAGGCACAGCGGAAAGTTTACGGGTATCAATTTCTGCAGGAGATTTTAGAGGAAATGCCAGATTTGGTGGAGCAGATAGACAGACTTTGTCCCTTTCTGATTGCAGGAGACGGATTAGAGACCATTGAATGGATTTATGCAAACTATTATCTCTTGCGGCAGGTGACGGCGTTGGACAGGCAGATGCTGCTTAAACAGATGGCAGAACACTTTCACACCTGCGTGTATACGCCGGAGAAAAGCCATATTCCTCATGCAGATACCAGAGGAAAAGCGGATTATTATACGGAAGCGCCCTATGTATATCATAACAGTAAGGTCAATTTGAATATTACCCTGCGCAGCATACAGACCGGCATTCCCCTGCGGGCTTTTGATATTATGGGATGCGGAGGTTTTCTGTTATCTAATTGGCAGGAGGATTTTCTGGAATATTTTGAGCCAGACGAGGACATGGCGCTGTATGAGAGTAGTGAGGAGGCAGTGGATAAAGCGGCGTTTTACTTGAAACATGAGACACAGCGCCGCAAGATTGCGGAAAACGGCAGACAGAAAGTAAGGAAAGAACACACCTATCTGCACAGGATAAAAGNTATGNGTGTTNANATAGAAGATTATTGGGTCATAGATAATAGCAGGGAGGNATACNANTATGGCGGAAGNTTTTTNAGANGAAANNNANAAGGATGGAAGGNTNATATGTGAATTAAAGCAGGTGGTGGGATACGCCAGAAGGAATGATTTGGTGCATTTGGTTGACCGAGGGGATGAATTATTGCAAAAGTTATGCGATGTGTGCAAGCGGTATGCGCAGTATAATGTGGTAAAAGGGAAAGAAATGTGGAGTCTGATGAAGAAAGTTACTGGTGCTGGAAATGACCCAGCGCTGGTAGCGGATATCTTTGAGCATAAAATATTGCCGTTGTTAGAGGACAGCATGAGACAGTGGGGGACTATCTGCACGGAAAATGATGAGAAAGACTNTAGATNTGAAACCTCTGTATCCGGTTTTTTGACATTGAAGGATCTGGAGAGAAATTTTTATTTTCACAGTACGGTAGACCCTATGTGGGAAGCCAGGCAGCTTGCAGAATGCATTTATGACCCTCGGAACAGACAGTATTCTATCAGGGGCTGCGGACTAGGGTATTTGATTTATCAGATGTATGAAGTATCCGGCGGCTCCGTACTGCTGAATGTCTATGAGAAGGATGCCAGAATGGTACAGTATGCCAGACAATATGGAGTGCTGGATTGGGTGCCGGAAGAAAATCTCAAGGTAGTGATAGATGAAGACCCGCGCCCTTTTTTAAACAGTGCTCTGGAGGAAGAGACAGGTTCATACTTGTTTGAGCCGGCTCTTAAGAACGAGGCGGATGATATTCGGACGATTATGGAGACCGTTAAGATAGAGTATTGTACGCTTTATATGCACAAAAGGGATGTGGCCATCAACTATTGGAATAACCTCAGACTAGGCTGTAAAATGGTATCAGAATTGGATACTTCCCAGCTGAAGAAAGATTTCATCATTATTGCCGGGGGACCCTCCGTGGATGATAATATAGAATTTCTTCGAGAGAACCAAGGAAAGAAGACTTTGATTGCTGTGGGGACTGTATTCAAGAAACTGATCCAAAATGATATTACGCCGGATTTTGTGACTTTTCTGGAGCCGGATCCGCCAGTCTATCAGTTGCAATTGGAGGGATTAGAGGATCAAAAGGTTCCTATGTTGATTAGCCTGCTTACCTATTGGAAGCTTGCGGCAGCCTATCAGGGAGAAAAGTACTTTGTTCCACTAGTGGGGATGGAGGAAGCAATCGGATATCCTCTTGAAGAGAAATACGAGGATGCGTGGGCCGTGGGCGGTACGGTGACAAATATGGCAATTATAGCGGCAAGCAGATTTGGAGCTGAGAATNTTTATCTGGTAGGAGTGGATATGGCATATCCAAACGGTATTACTCATGCAGAGGGAACCGCACAGAGAAAAAAAGTCGAGCTGGAGGGGCTGATTCCGCTGGAAGGAGTGAACGGCGATACGGTATATACGGACAAAGTATTCAAGATATATCATGGGGAGGTCGAGACTTTGTTCCAAGAAGCAGATTGGATTTCCTTCTATAATATGTCCCAAGTCGGTGCCAAACTTGCCGGAACCAAATCCTATGCAGAAGCGATAAAGAAATTGGAAGAGGAAAAAACTGCGGCAGGAGTACAATAGNAGATGGATGAAANAAAAATTGCATTTATTGTTTGTGCCAATGATGAGCCAGAATTGCAGGAATGCCACTATTACCTGAGCCGCCTGTCCATTCCGGAGGGGATGACAACAGAGGTGCTTTCTATATGGGATGCACAATCTATAACCAGCGGATATCAGGAGGGAATGAAGAGTACAGATGCTAAGTACAAAGTATATCTACATCAAGATGCTTTTATCATAAATCCTGATTTTATTTTTGATATACTTGCTGTTTTTCAAGAAAATCCACAAATAGGCATGCTGGGCTGTGTAGGCGCCTCAAAATGGAGAATGGAAGAAGGATATCTTCCGGTTAACAGCTATGATACGGGGAAAGTATTCCATAATTTGCGGGACGCATATTTAGACTATGGAAGTCCTCAGGGGGGACATTTGAAAGTAGTGATGGTAGATGGGTTGTTGATGGCGACTCAGACGGATATTCCTTGGAGAGAAGACTTGTTTCGGGGATGGCATTTTTATGATGCCTCACAGTCAATGGAAATGCAGAGAATCGGCAAAGAGGTGGTAGTTCCCTTTCAGAAAACACCATGGTGTTTTCATGATAATGGAGCAACCAATATGGCGACTTATTACGGGGACTATGAGTTGTTCTTGAAGGAGTATTTTCCAAAGATTCAGCAACTCAGTACTTCAAAGGGAGAAAATATATCAGAATTAAAGAATAAATTCAAACAATTAAAGGAAATGCTGGATGGGATGTTGGAAAACGGAGACCGAGAAGCATTTTTGAATGTATGTCAGGATTCTGTCTTTGAAGAATTTCTGGACTTTCGGGAATATTTTCTAATTGCATATATTGAAAAGGCGGAGGTGCAGAATCACACAATCCACAGACTGTGGGCAAATGGTTTACGGAAGGATGAGATATTTGCTAAAGTAAGAACATTGAAATATCTGCTAAAACGGATGGAGTATGATGCGGAAGATGGAACGGAATGTTCTTATTTGCAAGGGAATTATTCTATGGCAGCCATCGCTATTGTAATTCAGTATTATATATGGAATCAGAAGAAAGTATTGGACAAGCTTCCTTGGATTTGAGAAACGATGAGGAAAAGAGGGCAGAGGATGACTGGAAGCATTATTAATAAGTCAAGTGTAATCACACAGATTCAAGAAATCATATATTATCTACATATCCAAGACTATGCTGAGGGCACATTTCGTTTTACAAAACTGCTACAGGAATTGCAGAAAGATTCAGATATCAGTGCCCAAATCCCAATTTTGAATGAGATGATGCAGGCATTGGAGAAGGTAGATATGGTTCTCTTGGCGGATTTGTTGGAGGAGGCCTTGCTGCCCCTGATAAAAGATATGGTAGTTCCTAAAGAACCAATTGTCAGGGGAAATTATTGTCTGGAAAGTACTTCCTCTGGCGGTCTGACTGTCAGGCANCTTCNCACAAATCTCTATNNTCNTNGNAACNGCANTNNTANGNAGGNANCCAGANTCNTTGTANAACNTTGTTTTNNTCNAAAGAAGGAAAACTATGCTGTCTGGGGAATCGGATTGGGATACCATATAGTAAGATTATATGAAGCAGCAAAGGGGGCTGTGCGGATTATTGTTTTTGAGGAAGATGAGGAGATGCTTAAGCTGGCAGCGGAATGCGGCATTTTAGACCATATTCCGGCGGAGCGCATTACTTATGTTTTGGACAAAACAGGAGAAGAGTTTGCAAGGTATTTATCCCAGCATGACACAAGGCATGATACAGGGATTTTACTACACTTTCCCTCTATCAAAAAGATACAGGACAAATTGTTGAAGGATCGGATGAGCAGTTTTTTCCTTGGCTGGAACAGCATGATAAATGCAAGAAAATCCTTAACAATAAATTTCAGAAGCAATGAAAAATATTGCAGCCACAATGTGGATGAAATAGAAGAAAGGATTAACAACAGAGAGGTGGTTCTGGTAGCCGCAGGCCCGTCTTTGGATAATAGCATGGAATTTTTGAGAGAAGCTTCTAAAGAGAAGGTTATAGTGGCAGTTGCCAGAGTGTGGAAGAAACTTTTTGATGAAGGCATTGTACCGGACTATGTGGTTACTATGGATGCTCATGAAATCACTATGAGGCAATTGGAAGGGCTTGACAATGAAGACGTTCCTTTGATTGTGGATTCCACGGCATATTGGGGAATGGCGGCAAATTATGGCGGAGAAAAATATATTGCTTATCAAAAGGACTATGAGAATGCTGAAAGGCGTGCGAAAGAATCAGGACACAGGATTTATGAGACAGGAGGTTCGGTTTTGACTTTATGTCTGGATATTGTTTTGCAGCTGGGTGCAAATGCAGTCTATTTTGTGGGAGCCGATTTGGCTTATCCGGGCGGATGGTCCCATGTCGGCGGCACTATGAACAGAACGAAGATGGACACTTCCGGAATGAAGCCCATAGAGGCTGTGGACGGAAATATCGTATATGCAGACTATTCCCTCATAGGCTTCCGCAAGTGGATTGAGGGTAAAATAAGAGAATACCCACAGGTAAAGTTTTATAATCTGTCAAACTGCGGCGCTAAAATTGCAGGAACAAGCTCTGTTTAACTAGAGACCATTCGCAGCATTTCGGTTAATCTTTTTTGATAAGTGTGTCCTTCTTTCACTTTTCGATATCCGTTTGCCGCAATGTCCTGTCGCTCCTTGTCATGAGTCAGATAATAAGAACACTTATCCACTAATTCGTCAAGGCTTGCATAGGCTTCCAAATCCACGCCAATTTCAAAATGCTCAGTCAGTTCCGGTTGATAATTGGTCATGAGGAAGCCTCCGCATCCTAGAATATCAAAGATGCGCAGGGGCAAGCCAGTTTGAATAGGACGGATGGTCATATTGAGATTAATTTTGCTTAAATGAAACACCTTGGGCATTTCCGTCAGAGTCTGAATGCCGCCGTGGACATGGACACTTTTCAGAGGAGAAGAGTCGCTTCGGGTATACAGCTCCACGGAAAAATGTTTTGCCAATTCATTCAGAGTGCGGATACGCTCTGTCTCGGCAGCCTGAATACCAATATATTCATGTGCCGTCACATAACGATCTGGCGCGGCAACAGTGTCTGCAAGGGTGAAGAAGGAGGAGTCAGCAGTACGAATACTGTCGATTATTTCATCTGTCAAAATGTCTTCCATAAAGTTGTAGCCGTATACCTTTAGGGATGCTTCCACAATACCATTGATATATCCAGAGATATAATCAGGAAGGGCGGGCAAGCGATGCAGACGGTTTTTCTCTGTGTACAGGGAACCCACAAAAGAGATGTCGCTGCCATATCTGGCACGGTCTGAGGCGGAAATGGAGGTCGTTACCTTGTCAAAGCGCTCTGTGCAGGATGCCAGAGGCAGATGGAAAATGCAGTCAGAATTGAAAGGGGCAAAATCATCATATTGTGCCCGGTCAAAAAGGAAAATGCGGTTTGTATCATGCAGGATGGACTTAGAAAAAAGCTCCGGCACGGGAGAATCAACAGTCCAGCACAGATAAAGCACTTTATGGAGATGGCATATTTCTGCAACCGCAGGGAAAAAGTTGATGCTGAATACAAAGAGCGGATGTAAGGCTTCCAGAGAGCGGTTCACCAGCTCCACACATTTGGCGGGGGAAAGGCTTTTGTCAGACATTTCAGCAGTTTCCTCCTCCACGGTAATGCCAAAGCTTTGGAAAGCATTTATTAAGTCAGGTTCGCAGATATTGCCATAGCGGTAAAATAAAATGGTCATCTTGATTTACTCCAATGTCAAGTTTATATTTTTATGAAAAGTATTGTCTTATTGTATCATGAATCCACAGTTTTGAATAGGGTTTTACCGTGTGAGTTTGTAAGAAAAATAAAGGAGTATGAAAATGTACACTACAGTAGAATGGATCAAGCAAACATTGACATTATGCATTCATTTTTCAGAGATGGAAGAGGCGGAGAGGAGGGCACAATTCTCCGAATTGGAAAAAATATATTATGCTTTTTCACCGGGTGAACGGGAGAGTATACACAATACGTTGAAGTCTAAGTTAGACAACCAAGATTGCATTTATGTACATTCCATACTTGTGAAGTANTTGAAGNCACAGNAANTCNAGGAAAATGTTCTCGANTGCATGCTCCAGGCAGATTATAATTGGTATTGGGGGAGCATGCTGGAACTCCAAATAAATATGAATATTGAAACATGTTATGAGAAAAAACGTTTATTGCATAAAAAGAATGTTGACAGATTTGACATTACATTAGGGGGGATAGATTATCAGTTTCTACCTTTAGAAAAGCGCAATAAAAAGAAAATTATTATTCTGACAGAACAGATTTTGTCAATTTTACACGCGCCGACGAAGATGGTATTGGATTTTGCTTATATGCTGCAGGAGAGATTAGGTTATGAAATACTGATATTTGTATGTCCTTGTGACGGCACGCTTCCGGAAGGATGGTGGGAAGACGGACTCAGGATGAATGAAATGGAAGAATTGAAAACAATGCCCATGCTATTGGAATATAAAAATGCATTCTTTCATGGCTATCAACTGAATATGTCTTCAGCTAATATTAAGGAATATCATATGATGCTGGAATTAATTCATGCATGGAATCCCTTATTTGTGTTTAACATAGGAATTTGCAATCCGGTAGCGGATTTGGCAGGCAAATTCACTACAATTGCCGCTATGGAGGTGTCACTTTGCTGCCCGGTTTCAGAGGGACAGATACTGATAAGGCTGAGCAGAGGTGGAGAAGAAGCAGAGGCAGAATACGAGAGGGTAACTGCTAAGAGCGGACAGTCTCAATTATTTATGGAAGAAAGGATGCCTGTATTAATAGAAGAAAGTGATAAAACATATACGAGAAAAGAACTAAACCTGCCAGAAGATAAGTTTTTGATTGCAATTGTGGGTAATCGTTTAGATAAAGAGATTGATTCAGAGTTTATCCAGACTATGAAAAATATTATGGATGACAATGAAAAAACCGCTTTTGTGATTATTGGTGATGTTGAAAATGTGAAAAAATTCTTTTCTGAGGAACCCTATAAAAGCCGGATATTTTACTTGGGATATTGTAATGATTTGATGGGTGTTTATAGCATTATAGATTTCTATTTGAATCCCAAACGGGGGGGCGGCGGATTCAGCTCTCAGATGGCATTGGTAGCCGGCATTCCGGTTGTGACACTGCCCGATTGTGATGTTGCATATCATGTGGGAGAAGAGTTTATAGTAGAGAACTGCCCGGCAATGGAAAGCAGAGTGCAAGCTTGCCTGAAAGATAAATCTTATTATGAGGAATTAAAAGAATTGGCAGCCATGAAAGGACAGTTGAATACAGATGACAAGATGGTGCAATATGTTAAGACCATGATAGATAAGATTAATCACTGCATGGAGTCAAAAATTTAAAAAGTTGAGAGGTTATGGACATGAGTAAGGAAACAGATGTACAAGCAATTTTAGAGGCGGATAAATGCCGCAGCGAAGGAGATAGCCAAGGAATGCTGTCATGGATTCAAAAAGGGCTGCAGGATAATTATACAAATTACGAATTGTATTTTATGCTGGGAGAGTATTATCTGGACAGCAACCCCTATCAGGCATATTTATGTTTTGAAAATGCAGAATTTTATTGCAGTGATACAGAGGACATTGCTGTGATACAACAGGCGGAGAAACAATTGGCGGAGTCCGGTTTTGGAGTGCCCTCTGTATCCACAGTGATTTTGTCCTACAATGCAAAAGAAGAAATGGCTCTTTGTCTGGATAGCCTGAGAAAATACGGAGGGGCAGGCAGGTATGGAGAAATCATTGTGATTGATAATGCTTCTACAGATGGAGTGGTGGATTATCTGAAAGAACAAAGTGATATTCAATTAATCTGTAATAAGCAAAATGCAGGATTTCCCGCAGGGTGCAATCAGGGAATCAAAGCGGCAAATCCGAACAATGATATTTTTCTGTTAAATAATGACACCATAATAGCTCCTAACTCCATTTTTTGGCTGCGAATGGGACTGTACGAAAATACTTCCGTGGGTGGAACCGGAAGCGTCACTAATTATGCAGGGAATAACCAGATTATTTCGGAAAATTTTACATCCATAGAAGGTTACATGGAATATGCCGAAAAACATAATGTTCCCATGAAATATCCTTATGAAAAAAAGCTGTGTTTAATCGGCTTTGCCTATTTGATAAAAAGGACTGCTTTGGATGCGGTTGGATTGTTAGATGAAAGATTTACTCCGGGCAATTTTGAAGATGTGGATTTATCTTATCGTCTGATTCAGGCAGAGTATCAGCTTTTGCTCTGCCGTAATTCCTTTATTTTTCACTTCGGCAGCCGTAGCTTTTCTAAGAATGTGTCAGAGTATAACAATCTGATGATGACCAATGCCCACAAGTTTAAGCAGAAATGGGGATTTGACGGTCGATACTATACCAATGAGCGGCGGGATCTAACAGAATATATAGAGGAAGCGGAAGAGGTGCCTCTTAAAGTTTTGGAAATTGGATGTGGCATGGGGGCGACGCTGGGGCATATCCAAAACAGATATCCCAATGCGGAGGTTTATGGCATAGAGTTATCCGATAGGGTAGTACATATGGCAAAAAAATACCTGCCTGCCATTGAACAGGGCAATATTGAAAATATGCCTCTTGAGTATCCGGATCAATTTTTTGACTATATTATTTTTGGAGATGTATTGGAACATCTTCATGATCCACAGAAAGTGCTGAAAGAGATGCAGAAATATTTAAAGCCTTCCGGTTTCATTCTTGCCAGCATTCCTAATATTCTGCACTATTCGGTGATTTTGGATTTGTTGAGAGGCAGGTTCTCTTATGTGGACAGCGGAATTTTGGACAGAACCCATTTGCGTTTCTTTACCTTGTATGAAATTGTGCTGTTATTCAGGGAATGTGGTTATAAGATAGATATCGTTACAAAAAGGAAGACTTCAGGAGCGGTGAACGAGGAGGATCGGAATATGCTGGACGCACTGTTAAAGGTTCCTGGAGTTGTCTCTGAGGATAGTTTTGAGGTCTATCAGTATCTGATTAAAGCTAGGAAAGCGGTCTGACAGCAGGATATTTTCTTGCTCTTCCNANNNAATCAAANGATACGNAGAGGAACTTTTCATGTGGGNTANCATCAGAGAACAAATTGAGCAGGAAAATTATATACAGGNNAGNATNCTATTNGAAGGAGAAAAGAGCCTGACAGGCGGCTGTCCGGATGATACCTTTGCCATTTTGGATGCCAGCGTGTACGAGGCGGAAGAGGACAGGGAAGGAATGTTTGATGCCATTGCAGCAGGGCTTTCTTTTAATTCGTCCAATTATGAGCTTTATTACATGCTGGGTAACTATTACCTTGCAGTCAATCCCAATCAGGCCTTTCTGTGTTTTGAGAATGCACTGTATTATTGCCATATGGAGGAGGACAGACAGGTTATCCGAACACAAATGGAAGAGCTGAAACAGGCCTTTGACATTACGGTGAAAAATACGGTTATTGTGATTGTTTCTTACAATTCCTGTTACCTGATGCAAAAAAATATTGAGAGTATCCGAAATACACTCTTAAAAGGTACCTATCAGATCGTAGCAGTGGATAATGCCTCGGAGGACGGAGTGGCAAAATGGCTGGGAGAGCAGGAAGATATTATTTTAATCCAAAACAGGGAAAACAGAGGATTCTCCTGTGCCTGCAATCAGGGAGCTAAAATCGTAGAAGGAACGCCAAACGGGGACAGTGATATTTTTCTGTTAAATAATGACACACGCCTTNCCCCCAACTCCTTATTCTGGCTTCGGATGNGACTGTATGAGAATGAGCAGACGGGNGCTGTGGGCAGTTGCTCCAATTATGCNGGAAATGAGCAGCAGTTGGAGATTTTATTGAACAGCCCGGGGGAGTATGTGGATTATGGGGCAAAGGTGAATCTGCCCCTCAGGCATCCATACGAAGAGAGAGTTCGTTTGTCAGGGTTTGCCATGCTGGTAAAGAGGAGTGTCTGGGACAGCGCAGGAGGAATGGACGAGCAGTTTGCACCGGGTTATTTTGAAGATGATGACCTCTGCATGAAGATACTGCAGAGAGGTTTTAAGATGCTTTATTGCAGGAACAGTTTTATTTATCATGCAGGAAGCCAGAGTTTTGCTCCTAAAAAAGATGTCAATCAAATTCTGCTGGATCATCACAGGCTGTTTCTGGAGAAATGGGGATTTGATATTTTGGAATATGCCTATCCCGACAAAAACCTGTCCGCCCAGATTTCCTATTTCAGGGAAGAGGAATTTAATGTTCTTCAAATTGGCTGTGGATTGGGCGCTGATTTGAAGCTGTTACAGATGGGATTTCCCAATGCGCATATGGTGGGACTTGAGTTAAATCCGGCGCTATGTGAGGTGGCAGGAGAAACGGAGGTTGTGTTTCAGAGTGTGAAAGCACTGACAGAGATTTTTCAGGCTCCTGTTTTTCAGGTGTTGATTATCAACCCTGAAACATATAGGAATTTGTCTGAGGAAGAAAGCAATTCTCTGCTTGGGCTGTGTACACAGGGCTGCCTGATTCTGCCGGGGAAAAATCCGGGGAAAACTCCCTATGCTGAGCTTGCCTTTGACAAAATCAAACTGATTATCTGGGATTTAGATGATACTTTCTGGCAGGGAACCTTGAGCGAAGGGAATGTGACCGTTCCGCCTAAAAATATAGAATTGATANANCATACATCGGACNTGGGAATTATAAANTCTATTTCTTCNAAAAATGATGCCTCCCAAGTGTATGATAAGCTGGATCAGCTTAAGATTCGTTCCTTTTTTGTCTTTAACGACATTAATTGGGAGGACAAGGGGACTCAGATAAAGCGCAAGATTACAAATATGNGGCTCAGGGCGGAGAATGTTCTTTTTATAGATGATAATGTCAGGAATCTGGAAGAGGCAAAGCATTGCTGCGGGGAAATCATGACTGCCCTGCCGGATGTGATTCCCTATTTGGTAAATTATGCGGAAGGAATTCCCCCATTGGATCGGGGACATAAGCGGCTTGCCCAATATAAGCTGCTGGAAAAGAAGGTGAATGTACAGGAGCAGTTTGATTCCAAAGAAGATTTTTTGGAGCAGAGCGATATCAGGGTAAACATCGGGCATGACTGTCTGAAAGAATTGGACAGAATCACAGAATTGGTGGGGAGAACCAATCAATTAAATTTTACCAAGCAAAGAAGCAGCAGGGAAGAACTGCTGCGAATGATATCTAACGATTGGATGGACTGCGGATATGTCAAGGTAAAGGATAAATACGGGGATTATGGTATAGTGGGATTTTACTGCTATAACAGGCAGGAGCAGAGACTTGTGCATTTTCTGTTTTCTTGCAGGATTTTAGGAATGAAGGTGGAACAATATATNTNTAGTAGANTAGGTTTNCCTGCGATTGAAATNGCACCGCNCNCTGCCTGCACACTTTGTGNATTGGAAANANATGCCCATGTGTCATGGATNTCCGNAGCAGAATGGGGAGATGAGGGAGAAGAGAGCAAAGCTACAAAGGATAACCGTGTCAAAATCCTGCTTAAGGGACCCTGCGATATGAGCGCAATAGAAGCCTATCTGGCAGGAGGAAAAGTAACCACGGAATTTAATTATGTGAATGCGGAAGGCTTTATTACAACGGGACAGAATCATTCCATGCATCTTTGGGAGAGCGCACACTGTTCGGAGGAAGAACTTTCAGATATTTTAAGGGAAGTTCCCTTTCTGGTTCACGGAGATTTTGAGACCATGCTGTTTCAAAATAAGTACCATATCATCTGCTACAGCCTTTTGCCGGACTGCCATGCAGGATTGTACCGCAACAAAAAAACAGGGCGGTATATCAGCTTTGGCAGTGTCAATTTTGATCTGACGGATGAGAGAAATATGGCAGGATATATCGACGGTACCATTGTGAACCATGCCTTTCCCTTTACGGAAGAAATTATCAGGGAGTTTTCGAGAAATTGGGAATTTGTGGGCACTACATCCGGAGAAGATTTGCTGCGCAATTTGGAGTACATGTATTATCATGCACCGGGAGAACCTAAATTCGTGCTGCTTTTGGGGAGCGAGACGGAATATGAGGGTGAGAATGCAGAATTTGCCAATCATGCAAAACGGCATAAGGAAATCAATGACATGGTAAAGGAATTTGCGGCAGGTAAGAACCGTATCAAATTAATTCCCATGACAGACTNTATTCATTNTCAGGAGNATTATNTGNACTGCATNAATCATTTCAGCNGGAATGTCTATTATAATCTGGCAGGGGCGGTCTGTGACTGCATTAACGGATGGTTTGGAAAGTGAGGAAATTATGAACAAGATACAGGAATTTGATGCATTAATTATGGTAACAGAGCCGGATTATCTNCGGCTTGAGAAGCATTATGCCAGANNGGCGGACAATCTTCCGGCAAGGCGTGTTTTGTTTATNGGGAGTGCCAANGTGGGAGAACGGGTAAAANATTCGGGNCTGGGTGATAAGATTGGCTTTANCAATGAGGAGGATGTCCTTTCTTTTTCAAAAGTTCACGAAGTCATGAAGGATATCATGAAAGACCTCCTTAAGGGTCAGGAGCTTCCCAGAGGCGTCACCGGCTGGTATTATCAGCAGTTTTTAAAAATGCAGTATGCCCGTATCTGTAAGGAGGCCTATTATTTGGTCTGGGATGGGGATACCATACCCTGCAAGCCTTTTTCTATGTTCTCCGAGGACGGAGATACCCCTTATCTGGATCTTAAGACAGAATATCATGAAGAGTATTTTACCACTTTGGCAAAGATACTGCCGGGTATGAAAAAGTGTATCCAAAAATCTTTTATTGCAGAGCATATGCTGATGAATTGTGATATTATGAAGCAGATGCTGGAAGATATTGAGGGAAATCAGGCTCTGGCAGGAGAAACTTTCTGGGAAAAAATCCTGCGTGCTATCGGTGTAGACAAGATTCAGGACAACAGCTTCAGCGAGTTTGAAACTTATGGAACTTATGTCTGTTTGAAACATCTTGGGGCATATCGTTTACGGGATTGGCATTCCTTCCGGCTGGGAGGAGCATTCTTTGACCCGGAGACGATTTGTGACAGGGATTTTGAGTGGCTGGGAAAAGATTTCTTTGCTATTTCCTTTGAAAAAGGGCATTTAGTAAGGGAAGANCATAAAAATTNNTTNGANAATATTAAGTATCAGGAGNAATTATCCGCAAGGCAGATGTTGGAAATCGCCCAGCAGGAATTTCAGGAAGGATATCTGGAGGTTTGGTAGTTATTTTAAGTATTGAGTAATTTGTCCCTTCGAAGCTCATAGGAGCGAAGCTGTTCCGGATTTTGAATGGATTCGGAGGGATTTTTAACGATATAATCTTTAAAGAGCAGAACGTTCTGCTCTAAAAGCCAATTAATGAAGGCAGCATCCAATTCTGTATTGTAGTGTTGTATCAGGCTGTTATTGTGTTCCCAAATTTTGATGCAGGTATCCAGCCAATCATACTCTGCTGTCATTGCAGCGGGGCGGTCCCAAAAGGCAACGAATAATACCCAGAAGGTTTTTGCTATTCGGCCATAGAAGAGATGAGTACTGATTTTCGGGTCGGGCGGGATACGCAGGAAATGAAAGATCAGTTCTATGGCGGAATCCAATTGCGCCAAGCGGTTGTCAGGACGCATATACTCTAAAATGAGAGCTTCGTTGCTGCTCTTACAATCCTCTGGAGAATCCCATAAAAGGATGTCAGAATGGCAGGAGTAATTTTGCTCACAGGCTATAAGCGCATAGACAATATGAACATAATGCAGTGCAAACAAATTTTGAGATTTCACTAAGTTCCTGATGCGGCTAAAGGCAGAGTTTGCCTTTAAGACCTGAGAATTGAAGGTAAGTCCGGTCAAATAGTTTTGGTTAAAGGCGGCGATAAAACGTTCTACGGGATCGGTGAAGATAGTTAAGGACATTGGGTGCATATTGTCGCCGGTGCCTGAGGGAAAGACATATCCAGCGGATGTATGGTTGTAAAGAAAATCCAGATAAGCCCCCAGATTGGGCAGATACATCCGGTCTTCATCGCTGGCCACCATAATGAATCTGCCCTTTCCAATGGACAAAACATTTTCGATATTTCCTATATATTCCTGATTTTCCTCAAATTCGAAATAAGTTATCCGGGAGTCCGCCATTGCGGCAATCTCTTTATATCCATCGGTATTCTTGGTACTCCCGTTGTTAGATATCAGTATTTCTATTTCAGAATCATAGTTCAGGGTCAGCAATTGCTTTATGGCGTCCAATGCAATCTGTCCGCGGTTGTAGGTAGGAATTGCTATGGTCAGAAAAATATTGCCGCCAGAGGGGTTGGCTAATCTGTAAGAGTGAAGTTCCTGATTGATTTTTTGAAATGATGTTACATTTTTTCCATAAATCACATGGGGAATATAACTGTCCGCATGACTGTAAAAATAGTCGGAGTACTCCTTTGAATCAAAAAAAATAACGGTTCTGTCCATGTCAATAGCGGACAGGAAGTCAGGCAGCTTATAAAAGGAATAAAACAATGGTGCAGTATTCTCTTCAAGGCAGATATAGGTCTTTTGATATTCTTTTTCACAATACTGTTGAAGGAATTGAGTGGGGTTCCATAAATCGCAGATCAGCAGAGACTGAAAAGTTCTGTTGTCTTGTTGGTCGTTTAAATAGGGGGCGAGATCTATTTTTCCATGGAAAGAGTCGGTTCTCCGATTATAAATGTAATAAAGAGTGTCGGAGACAGGAAAAAAATCAATCGGCAGTTCTGCGTATGAAAATGGAGAATGAATATTTTCCGTCTGCTTTCTGTAATTGTCAGCAAACTCGGATTCGTTGGGATTCACAAAACAGTTATATAAATCCTCTAAAATAGTTTCTTTGTGAAAGCCTGATTCGTACAAAGCAATCAGTTTTCCTACGGCACTGTCATAATTATTGTTTTCAAATTCCGCCAGAGCTTCCGAATATAGAGCTTCGGGGTTTGTCCAATGTTCATCCATGAAAATCTCTCCTCATTACAACCATGATTTTAATGTCAGTTTATCATAAATAAAAAGATATTGCAAAGAATAATTTATTTTGACTAAAAAATAAATGTTTTTTGCACGATATAATATACGGTGGATTTTATTAAAACGGAGCGGACAGAATATGTTTGATTTAACATTTTACAGGGATAAAAAAGTATTTATAACGGGGCACACAGGGTTTAAGGGATCCTGGTTGTGCAGGATGCTTGCAAATGAGGGGGCAGTTGTCACCGGTTTTTCTCTGGAACCGCAGACGGATCCTGCNCTGTATGCTCTTGCNAATATCGGGAAAGATATNAGNTCAGTCANTGGAGACATCAGAGATTATGATGGTCTGAACNGGGCGTTTCAGGAGGCGAAGCCGGAAATTGTTTTTCATCTGGCGGCACAGNCCANAGTGNNGGNNAGTTATAAAAAACCGGCGTATACATACGAGACGAATGTGATGGGTACAGTGAATATATTGGAGTGTATTCGGAACAGCGATTGTGTAAAATCTTTTTTGAATGTTACAACGGACAAAGTATATCTGAACAGGGAATGGAACCGAGGATATGTAGAGACGGATGAATTGGATGGATACGATCCCTACTCCAATTCAAAGTCCTGTTCTGAATTGGTGACACATTCCTACAAAAACAGCTTTTTTTCAGAAGGCACAGTGGCAATTTCCACAGCAAGGGCGGGCAATGTGATTGGCGGAGGCGATTTTTCCAATGACCGAATCCTGCCGGACTGTATAAGGGCGGTGAAGGAAGGAAGAAATATAATAGTACGAAATCCCTATTCCATCAGACCTTATCAGCATGTTTTGGAACCACTGTATGTCTATTTGATGATAGCGGCCATGCAGTATCAGGATGGCAAATATGCAGGTTATTATAATGTGGGACCGAACGAAACGGATTGCTGCAGGACGGGTGTACTAGTGGATTCCTTTGTGAAAAAATGGGGCGAGGGAGCCGGATGGATCAATCAGGGAGACTCAGGTCCCCATGAAGCGAACTGCCTGAAATTGGACTGCGCAAAGTTAAAGGAAACCTTTGGCTGGGAGCCTCGCTGGAATTTGGATATGGCTTTAGACAAGGTGGTTGAATGGAATAAATGCTATCTTGCAGGAGGAGATGTAAGCGCCTGTATGGATGGTCAGATAAAGGATTTTTTACAGAAGACATGACAGAAGGAGAAAAAACATGAAGGTGGTTCTTTTGGCGGGCGGCAAGGGGACGCGTATTACTGAGGAAAGTATATATCGTCCGAAGCCGATGGTGGAGATAGGCGGAATGCCGATCTTATGGCATATCATGAAAGAATACAGCTATTTCGGTTATAGAGAATTTATAATTTGTGCAGGATACAAGCAGGAGTATATCAAAGAATGGTTCCGTAATTATTTCATTAATCATTCGGATGTGACTTTCGATTTTACCAACGGTGAAAACATTGTTTTACATCATCAGCATACGGAGCCATGGAAAGTCACGGTGGTAGACACCGGGTATGAGACCATGACCGGTGGTCGTGTGAGAAGGATTCGGGAGTATATTGGAGATGAGACTTTTATGCTGACTTATGGAGATGCGGTATGTGATGTGGATATCAATCGGCTCGTAGAATTTCACCAATCGCACAATAAGTCGGCAACAATCACTTCGGTTGTTCAAAAGCAGGAGAAAGGTNTTCTTGATATCAGTGAGGTGGGGTTTGTNCGNTCNTNNANAGNAAAGCAGANCACGGNCGGCANNCCCATNAATGCGGGATATATGGTGCTGGAGCCCAAGGTGTTTGAATATCTGGATGGGGATACCTGTGTTTTTGAGAAGGTAGTGCTGGAACAGCTGGCTATGGAAGGCGAACTGATGAGTTATGTCCATCACGGATTCTGGCAGTGTATGGATTCGTTCAGAGAAAAACAGCTTTTGGAAAGAATATGGGAGACCGGAGAGGCGCCCTGGAAAAGGTGGTAGAGACAATGATGGGAGAAATCGGCAAAGGGGACGAAAGAAATCCTTTGCCGATTTTTTGTTGTCTCATCCTCAGGTATTCTTCTATAGCTGCATGAGTTGCCTTCTATATGATATCATGTCTGATATCNCTNCTTGGAACNATATTTGTGGTTCATANNCTGTATCTCGGGTCAGTTCGCTTATATCCACTTGTNGCCCNATGGTCTTGTCGTTGTCTGTGTCGCTTGCAAATTCATAGTTCGCCTCGCCGCCAAACGCATCTGCCACGGTCATGATAAAGTTCCTCAGGGGTTGAGAATTCCCATTCGCGAGGCAGTATACCTTGCTTTCCTGTGCCCTTTCCCCCAACAGGTAGAGCATTTTCCCGGCATCGCTTTCGTGAAGGTAGTCCCACATCTGTGTTGCTGCCGAAAACCTGGCAGGTTCCTTCTTCAGGAATTGGTCAATGGCATAAACCAGCATTGTCCCTGCGTTGTCATATCGGCCATATACGCTGAATATCCTTGTCCAGATGCAGGATATGCCAAGCTGCGCGCACAATTTCATGCTTAACTTACCTGCAGCGTATTTGGCCATCCCATACGCAATCAGGGGGGAGACTTCTGTGTTTGGTGTAATCACATGGTCTACTTTCCCGTATTCCGCTTGGGAGCCTGCGCCTACAAATTTACGGCATCCCAGATGCCCGGCTAATTCCACGGCATCCAAAGTATATTTTATGTTTCTTTCCTGTAACATGGGGTTGTCCCTGTTTTCCTTGGAAGTATGATCCCATGCAAGGTGATAAAGGACATCATATTTCTTGTCCGGCACCACAACCGTTTCCAATTCATCCAGGTTGCACTCGCAGAGTTCAATCAGGCTGGACTGAGGCAGCCTGCCCAAATGGGCAGACTGCCTCCTAGTGATTGCTAAGACTTCTGTGTTGTTTCTTATACATTCCTCAATTAATGCCACCCCTATCATGCTGGTAGCGCCTGTTACAATGACTCTCTTCATAATGTACCTTATTTCTCCGCAATCATGTTTTCTCTTACCTCCTCGGCGGGCAGGTATGGGAACATGTCCTCATAATTCCTGGCGACTAACGTGCCGTCCGGAAGTTTGTCCGATGCAATCCGTGGAATCAAAAGCTGCCACTCCGGTGTCATCACCTCACAGATTACCGGTCCGTCATAAGCCAAGGCTTCCTGAATCTTAACTTCCATATCTTCGACAGCATCTATTCGTATGCCTTTGATACCATATGCTTTCGCAATTTCCATGGAATCTGGACACCATACGCCGGACTTGGGACTTTCCCCTACAAACCTGTCTTCCATGAAGTTGTGCTGCGTATTGCGGATTAATAGATACCCATTGTTGTTCAGGATAAATACTTTTATAGGCAGGTTGTTATGCTTGATTGTCGCGAATTCCTGGAGGTTCATCTGGAGACTTCCATCCCCAGTGATGACAATGGTTTCCTTTTCATCGCATGCCATGCACGCGCCGATGCCCGCACACCAATATCCCATGGAGGACAGTCCCCCTGTCGTCAAATATTTCTGCCCCTTCTTTACCTTCCATGTCTGGCATGCGACATGGAAACAAGAGCCGGTATCCACTAGTATGGCGGCATCCTTAGAGACAATTCTTGATAATGTGTCAATAAAGTAGTAGGAGTTCACCGGTTTTTCATCCTTGTATTCCGGCTGCACTACAGGGTACTTTTTCTTCCATGTATTGCATGTCTTCACCCATCCCTCATAGCTGGGTAGAGAGTGGCTGCCTAGTTCTTTTTTCAGGGCGGTTAGAAAGGCCTTGCAGTCCAGACGCGCCTTATAATCTAGTTTGACACCCGGCTTGTCCAATTCTTTCTGGTCGATGTCCACGGCGTATATGTATGCGTTTTTTCCGAACATCTTGGGGGAGTGTCCAACCAAAGAGGATGCCATCCTGCATCCCACGGACAAGATCAGGTCAGCATTTTGTATGGCAAAATTGGCAGCCCTCTCACCATAATTTCCCGGGCGACCTACATACAGGTCATTATCCGACTCTATCAGGTCAATTCCAAGTCTTGCGGTAATCACGGGGATTCTCACGGTGTTTATATATTCGTAAAATTCCTGTCTCGCTCCGGACAGACTCACTCCTTGACCAACTAGAAAGACAGGGCGACTTGCCTGTTCTAGCAGCTTATATGCCTGCCTGACCGCTTGCTTTAAGGATACCCGGCCTTCCGGTTGTTCCTCCGGAACATATTCCTCAAGGTATTTTTCATTTACTTCTGCCCGCTGGATGTCCAGAGGCACATCGACCCACACTGGACCGGGTCTTCCCGTGGTGGCCTCGTGGTATGCCTTCCCTAGGTAGTATAAGATTTTCTGCGGATCATCTATGGTGATGAAATACTTGGTGACATTTTCCACCAGAGGTTTTATATTTATCCCCTGTACCCCGTATTGGCGGATTCTGGTTTCCTCCTGATATTGTACGAAAGACAACGCAGCCTGACCCGAAATCACGATCATGGGGGAGGAGTCTGTGTATCCCCCTACCACGCCATTCATGGCATTCACGCTTCCAGGTCCGGCTGTCACAATGGTCAGTGCGGGTTTGTTCTTCATCCTGCCATACGCATCTGCGGACATTGCGGCGCTCTGCTCATGATGTGTGCAGATAATGTTATAGTTCTTATTTTTGCCCACCGCATCATTCAGCCACATTGCCTGTCCGCCGGTTACCATGAATGCAGTGTCAATTCCCTTTTTCGCAAAAAAATCAAAAACAAATTCTGATACGTTCATTGCTTTTTCTCCTCTTACTATAATAAAGATTCCAATTGATAGTTGATCTCATCCCCCAAATTTCTGCCGGCTGGGCTGCTCAGCTGCTCCGCTATCTCCACGATCATGTCTTCCTGACCGCCCACGGCCTTCCTTCTTCCCAGCTCCATGAAAATGTCGCGTGCATCAACATTGAATTCCTTTGCAGCTTTTTGGACATGTATCTTAAACGCTGAAAAGACACCTGCCTGACCGCTTACAATGCTCAGGGGATCCTGACCCATGTCCTTTTCCATGATTGTGGGCATGACATCCTCGCTAGTGTCTAGTAGCTTGTATAGGTCTATCCCTGTCTTGACCCCGCATTTTTCAAGCAGCGCGACAATGGATTCCAGCTGCCCGTTCCCAGCTCCGGCCCCAAAGCTGCGCAGTGTCCCATCAATAATGGATGCGCCCTCCTTATATGCGGT
>WFLX010356653.1_pt1 | contig 21990 bp, 14 predicted proteins | sample 4967041 | NCBI WGS metagenome assembly WFLX01 (sample SAMN12857096, study PRJNA449069) | gut metagenome | isolation source: stool from male and female vole | host: Microtus ochrogaster | place: USA:Florida | collected 2017
CCGCTAAATTTTCACACTATGGGGGTGAAAATTTAGCGGGCTGGGGAGACGCGGAGGGGTGAAGTCGGGACGTAATAAGAGGGGAGGGCGGGAGGATCCGGAGCGGGGAGGCTGAATTTTATTTTTTTGTAATAATGAAATAATTGTTAACTTTGCAAGGTCGAGGCGACTTGCGCCCCGCGCGGCCGCGGCATAGGTCAGGAAAATCAAAAACCCTTAAATTATATCGCAATGGAAATTTCCCATATTGAACACGTTGGCATCGCCGTACCTTCACTCGACGAGGCTATCCCTTTCTATGAAAAAATGCTTGGTCTGAAATGCTTCGCCATCGAGGAGGTGGCCGACCAGAAGGTGCGCACCGCATTCTTCAAAGTAGGCCAGACCAAAATCGAGCTTCTTGAAGGCACTTCGCCCGAAAGCGCCATCTCGAAATTCATCGAGAAGAACGGCGGCCGCGGCGGTATCCAGCACATTGCCTTCGCTATCGAAGACGGCGTGGCCAACGCGCTGGCAGAGGTAGAGGAGAAGGGATGCAAGCTTATCGACAAGGCTCCCCGCAAAGGCGCCGAAGGCCTCAATATCGCGTTCCTTCACCCGAAATCGACCTGCGGCACTCTCATTGAGCTCTGCGAGGACCCCAATAAGTAAAAAGCGACAAGCGAACTCACCCGAGGCCGTCGACGGCTCGGATGAGTTCGCGGCGTTATCGCCACGCGCTAACAAAGAAACACATATAAATAATTGAGGCACCCGCAGCGCCGACGCGCGCAGCAGAGGGGTGCATTTAATCAAACGTTATGAGCAATCAGCTTGAAAAAGTAAAAGAGCTTATCGAACTCCGCGCGCAGGCACGTCTTGGCGGCGGCGAAAAAGCTATCCAGAAACAGCACGACCGCGGCAAGTACACGGCCCGCGAGCGCATCGCGCAACTACTCGACGAAGGCTCGTTTGAGGAAATCGATATGTTTGTGCGCCACCGCTGCACGAACTTCGGCCAGGAGAAGAAGAGCTATCTCGGCGACGGCGTAGTGACCGGCTACGGCACTATCGACGGCCGTCTGGTCTATGTGTTCGGCCAGGACTTCACCGTGTTTGGCGGCGCTCTGTCGGAGACCATGGGCCTGAAAATCTGCAAGATAATGGATATGGCGATGAAGATGGGCGCGCCTATCATCGGCCTTAACGACTCGGGCGGCGCGCGCATACAGGAGGGCATCAACGCTCTGGCTGGATATGCCGAAATATTCCAGCGCAATATCCTCGCCTCGGGCGTGATACCTCAGATCTCGTGCATACTCGGCCCGTGTGCCGGCGGCGCGGTGTACTCGCCCGCTCTGACCGACTTCACTATCATGGCGAAGGGTATCTCCTATATGTTCCTTACCGGCCCGAAGGTGGTGAAAACCGTCACGGGCGANGATGTNACCCAGGANGNNCTNGGCGGNGCCNTCAGTTCACNCNNCNAAGAGCGGNGTGGCNCACTTCGCNGCCGANGANGGCGAGGANNCCCTCANNATCANCCGCAAGCTCTTCAGCTACATTCCNCAGAACAANCTNGANGANCCCCCGNTGGTAGANTGNACNGACCCNATNGACCGNCTCGAAGACTCGCTCAACGAGATTATCCCCGACTCGGCCAACCGCCCCTACGACATGTATGAGGTNATTGGCGCGATTATCGNCAACGGCGAATTCCTTGAAATACAGCGCGACTACGCGAAGAACATTATCGTGGGCTTCGCCCGCTTCAACGGCCAGGCGGTAGGCATCGTGGCCAACCAGCCTAAATATCTCGCGGGCGTGCTCGACAGCAACGCCTCGCGCAAGGCAGCCCGCTTCGTTCGCTTCTGCGACGCGTTCAATATCCCCTTGGTGACGCTCGTCGACGTGCCCGGCTTCCTTCCCGGCACCGGACAGGAATACAACGGCGTGATACTTCACGGCGCGAAGCTCCTCTACGCTTACGGCGAGGCAACCGTGCCCAAAGTGACCGTCACTCTCCGCAAGAGCTACGGCGGCAGCCATATCGTGATGAGCTGCAAGCAGCTCCGCGGCGACATGAACTACGCATGGCCCACGGCAGAAATCGCCGTCATGGGCGGCGCGGGCGCCGTAGAGGTGCTCTACGCGAAAGAGGCTAAGACGCAGGAAGACCCCGCGAAGTTCCTCGCCGAGAAAGAGGCAGAATACAACAAGCTCTTCTGCAACCCCTACAATGCCGCGAAATACGGCTATATCGACGACGTTATCGAGCCGCGCAACACCCGCTTCCGCGTGATCCGCGCGCTTCAGCAGCTCGCAACCAAGAAAGTTGTCAACCCCGCCAAGAAACATGGCAATATACCTCTTTAATCACCTCTGTTACAATTATGAAGAAAATATTTCTAACACTGATTGTCGCTCTGACCGGATGCCTCGCCATGTCGGCGCAAAGCCGCGGCGGGCTGCGCATCAACGAGGTGATGGTGGTCAACGAGAGTTCGGTAGTAGATGATTACGGGCAGCATGAGGCTTGGATAGAGCTCTATAACTCTACCTACGCCCCGCTCGAAATATCAAGCGTATACCTGACCACCGACCCGAAGAACCCGAAGATGTACCCCGTGCCGNTGGGCGACGTCANCANCGAAATCCCTCCCCGCCAGCACGTAATCTTCTGGGCTGNCGGCCAGCCGGNTAAGGGCACATTCNACACCTCGCTGCTNCNGGAGCCCGGCANAGACAACTGGGTAGGCGNATATGATGCCGACGGCATCACGCTGATCGACTCGGTCGTAGTGCCCGCTTCTCTGGCGGCCGACCAGTCGTATGCCCGCCATCACGACGGCGTAATGGAGTATGACGACCCCACGACCCCCGTATGGGAGGTGCGCGACGGATCTGAGCATCTCTACATCACCCCTTCGAGCAACAACGTGATCAAGGACACCAACTCGAAAGTCGACCTCTTTCACGAGCGAGACAAATCGGGTGCCGCGCTTACGGTCATGGCCATGTGCATCGTGTTCACCGCTCTGCTGGTGCTCTGCATCTGCTTCGTGATCATCAACAAGATCGGCTCGCAGGTGACCCGCCGCAACAAGATGAAGGCCCACGGCATCAATCCCTCGGAAGTAGACCGCAACTCGCGCCCCGACCACGACTCGGGCGAGGAGATCGCAGCCATCGTCATGGCCCTCCACGAGCACCTCGACGCCCACGACAACGAGCAGGCTATCCTCACTATCAACAAAGTTAAGAAGGCTTACTCGCCCTGGAGCTCAAAAATCTATAACATGCGCGAACTCCCCTCTCGCAAATAATCATCCCAAAAGGTTAAAAATCAGATGAAAGAATACAAGTATAAAATCAACGGCAACGTCTACAACGTGTCGGTCGGCGACATCGACGACGGTATCGCCCAAATCGAAGTGAACGGCACCCCCTACCGCGTTGAGCTCGAAAAGAAAAAGGCTGCCACCGTAACCGTAAAAACACCCCGCCCCTCGGCCGCTCCGCGCACCGCATCGGGCGAGAAAGTCATCTCCAAGCCCTCGGCAGGCGGCGGCAACAAGAAGGTTGTGGCCCCGCTCCCCGGCGTGGTTATCTCGGTCAACGTAAAGGTAGGCGACGTGGTGAAAGCCGCCGACACCGTAGTTGTGCTTGAGGCGATGAAGATGGAGAACGCCATCCACGCCGGCCACGACGGAAAAGTCGCATCGATCAACGTCAACGCCAACGACTCAGTGCTCGAAGGCACCACATTAATCACGCTTGAATAATCCTATCGCTCGCAATGGAAACGACATTCAGTGACTTCTTAATGCAGAACCTGACGGAATTCTGGCACCTGACCGGATTCTACAATGCCACGTGGCAGCATTTCGTCATGCTCGCTGTGGGTCTGTTCTTCATTTATCTCGCGATAAAGAAGAATTTCGAGCCTATGCTGCTCGTGCCCATCGGCTTCGGTATGCTCATCGGCAATATCCCCTTCAACACTACCGCCGGACTCGAAATCGGCATCTACGAGGAGGGATCGGTACTTAATATCCTCTACAACGGTGTCAGCGCCGGATGGTATCCGCCGCTTATCTTCCTCGGCATCGGCGCGATGACCGACTTCTCGTCGCTTATCGCCAACCCGAAGCTGATGCTCATCGGCGCGGCCGCCCAGTTCGGCATCTTCGGCGCTTACATGGTAGCCACAGCCCTCGGCTTCATGCCCGACCAGGCAGGCGCTATCGCCATCATCGGCGGCGCCGACGGCCCCACGGCTATCTTCCTGTCGTCGAAACTCGCCCCCAATCTAATGGGCGCCATCGCCGTGTCGGCTTACTCCTACATGGCCCTCGTTCCGCTCATCCAGCCGCCGATCATGCGACTGCTGACCACGAAGAAGGAGCGCGTCATAAAGATGAAGCCCGCTCGCGCCGTGTCGCAGAACGAGAAGATCATGTACCCCATCGTGGGCATGCTTCTGACCTGCTACGTAGTTCCCTCGGGCCTGCCCCTGTTAGGCATGCTCTTCTTCGGCAACCTTCTCCGCGAGTGCGGCGTCTGCACGCGTCTGGCCAAGACCGCGTCCAACGCCCTTACCGACATCGTGACCATCCTTCTCGGCATGACCGTCGGTGCGTCGACACAGGCAACCACATTCCTCACCAAGGAGACTATCTTCATCTTCTTCCTCGGCTTCATGGCGTTTATCATCGCGTCGGCTTCGGGCGTGATATTCGTCAAGATCTTCAACCTCGTGTTGCCTAAGGAAAAGAAAATCAACCCGCTTATCGGCAATGCGGGCGTGTCGGCCGTGCCGATGTCGGCCCGTATCTCCAACAACCTCGGCCTCGAATACGACCCCAGCAACTATCTGCTCATGCACGCCATGGGCCCCAACGTTGCGGGCGTAATCGGCTCGGCTGTTGCAGCCGGTGTGCTCCTCGGCTTCCTTGCCTGATAGATCAATATCGTATATGTAACAAAATGTCGCGGCACGGTGGTGTCGCGACATTTTGTTTGTATATGGGGGGAGTTAGTAATATGTCAAACGGTTGTGTGGCAAGTAGATATGGAGCGCATGCCTTTAGGCGTGCGGAAGAGTAGCGTCGTTTCCACAGCCTTGTTTCTCTTTCGCGTGGCTGAAGCCCCACGCTCCATATCCNTGCGCCATANTCAATTGTCAATTAATAGGATGCTTCATAGAANATCCCTANTGGNGGAGGACNCAATGCGTCGNTCGGTATGGCGNCAAAAAAGCGAGGTGAACACCGGGTAGNGGTGTTCACCTCGCTTTTATGAAAATAGGCTTTGCCTCTCGGTTATTTCGAGAATTTGATGGTCTTGACTGCTGAGTCGGTGCGGGCGGTCAAGATATATACGCCTTTGGGGAGGGCGGAGAGGTCGATATAAGCGTCGGTGCCGGGAGTGATGTCGGAAATCGAGCGCGACATTACCTTAATGGCCGAGGCGGTGTAAATATCGATCGTCGCGGCCGAGTAAGCTGCGCCGAAAAGCACCTTCATGGCGTTGCCGCCGTCAATCTGGAAGTGGATTGCCGAGTCCTCGACGGGGAGCGCGTCGACCGACGAGAGGCTGAGGCACTCTTTAAGTCCGGCGTAGGCATCGATTTTGCCATAGCCCCAGTCGTTGCTCCCCTCGGCGGGGANATCGCCGGTGAAGGNGTCGGTGNGGGCGGTGCNCTGAANCACCTCCACGATCTGCTCCGGGGTGANGGTCGGGCNGGNCTGAAGNCATGTGGCTACAATGCCTGCCACTGCGGGCGACGACATTGAGGTGCCCTGCATATAGCCGTAGCGGGCATACTCGCCGTTCGCCTCGTAGGCGTATGCCACAGGGCTGGCCGTGGAGGCGTCGAAGCTCGAAAGCGCGGAGCTAATATAGCATCCGGGAGCCGACACCTGCGGCTTGACGCGGCCGTCGGCTGTGGGGCCGCATGATGAGAATGAGCTTAAAGCGCCGACAGTCTCGTCGAGTTTCTGCTCATTGGTAGTGTTGAAGGGGGTGTAGGCGTTGCGGGTGGTGTATGAGCCTACGGTGATGATTCTCTTGCCTGTGCCGCCGATTTCGGCTATGGTCGAGGCGTCGCCGTCGGTGAAGCCCTCTTTGCCGCGAGATGTGAGGCCGAATTTTATATTGTCGGCCCATACGTGAGCCGTGCCGGGAGTGACGGGTGCCACCTCCAGAGCGACGGCATAGTTGCTGCGCACCGATGTGATGCCCGATGTCATCGACACGTGCACCTTATTGTTGGCGGGATTAATCTCTGAGGCGACGGCCACTTTGCCCGACACGTTGCGGCCGAGCGACACTTCGGTCTCATCCGAGGGGTAGATTCTCACTCGGTCGGCCTCTGCGCCCGTGTTGACGTTGAGCACGACGAGCGCCACCTCTATATCCTGCCCCTGATCGCCCCACACGTCGATGTCGCCCCCGGCGTTGGCCGCGGTGATCGACTGGCGGAAGTCGAGAAAGGTCTTGAACGTTGACGAGCCCTGGGCGTGGAATTTGTTGGCGCGGTGGTTGCCGGCAGAGCCTACGATGATACGGCCCGGGCCCTGAAGGGCGTCGGCCATGCGGTCGAAGGGCGAGGTGCCGTCGTGGGGGCCTTCCTGGGTGCCGAGGCTGAGGTTGATCACGCACGGCTTCCCTTCGGCCTCCGCGTAGTCGAAGATGTAGGCAATGGCGTTAGAAACGTTGACGCTCGCGTCTTCGTCGCTCTTGAGGCTGACCAGCACGATGTCGGCGTCGGGCGCCATGCCGAGGAAGCGGTCGGCCTCCACGTGGTCAGATCCGGCGGCAATGGCGGTCACGTGGGTGCCGTGGGAGTTGCTGCGGATGTCTCCGGCGGCCTGACGGATGGCTTGCGCGTCGGTAAACTCCGTTCCGTAGCCATATTTGTCGGGGGCGGTGCCCGAAGTGGTGCCCTGCTCCCATACGCGGCGTATGCGCGGCTGGCCGTCGGGGCCTGCAAATGATGGGTGGGTGTAATCAAAGCCGCGGTCAACCACGCCTACGATTACCCCCTTGCCCGTATAGCCCTGGGTGAGGTTGCTGCCCGAGTATACCGAGGCGGCTCCGGTCTCGGCGCGGGCTATGTCGAGCATCTGGCGCACGCCTCCGGCCGTCTGGAGATACTTCACCCCCTGCACGGCGGCAATCGCCCCGAGCGCGCTGTGGGGGAATCGGGCCGTCAGCAGGTCGCCGGCCTCGACCGTGACCGTGGCTCCGGCTTCGGCGAGCGCCTCGCGGTCGAGCAGGGCGGGGTCGACGGCGATGTAGGCCGCCACGATGCTGTCGGAGGCCGCTTGGCGGGCCTCAATGCGGGTGCGCGGCGCGATGCGGGCAACTCCTGCATCAATATGCAGGCTTGCACCCATGAGCAGGGTGCAAGCCGAAATCATATATTTGATATGTTTCATCTGATTGACAGTTTCTTAGTGATAATCTGGCCGTCGGCCACCACGTTGACGATGTAAATGCCGGGAGCCAGGGTAGAGGCGGGGTTGATAGAGCGGCCCTGCAGCGAGTAGACGGCGAGCGAGTCATACTGGCCGTCGACAACGATCTGGCCGTTGACCGCGCGGATAGCTACGGCGGCGGGAGCGATCTCCTCGGCTTCGATGCCGCTTTGATTGCCCTTGCCGAAGCCGGCCTGCTCATGGCTGTCGCCCAACTTGGCCTCAACGCAGTTGTAAATGAAATGGTTGCTTGTGTTCTCGCCTCCGACAGCGGCCACGTAGGCGATCACCTTCATGTTCTCGGGAATCGCGTCGAGCATATAATACTCCGGAGTGGTGGTCTTGTTGGTCCAGTAGTCGGCGAAAATCTGGGCCGGGATAGTGTAGGTGAATTCGCGGGTGAGCTCCTTGCCGGCGTTGTTGACCGAGGCGGGGAGGAGTTTTCCCCATGCGTTTTCTACAAGGGTGGCGCGGAGCGCGGCGTTGTGGATATAGCTTGAGCCGCCGCCGCTCTGGTAGTGCTCGATGCCGTCCTGCACGAGGAACACTTGTATGGCATTGTTGGTGTAGGGGAGGTCGTTGTGGGTAAAGGTCTTGACGCTCACTTTCAGCTCGCGGGTGGCGGGGTCAAACTGAGTGTCGAGGCTGAGCGAGATATAGGGCTGGGTGTTCTCCAGGATATCGCACGCTTTTTTGAGGGTGGTGCCGCTGGTGCCCATCACCGGGACTCCGCCGAGCGAGGGGAAGTGGGTGCGGTTGAGCATCATGGCGGGGGCGAAAGTGGTGCCCGCGCCGTAGAGGAATGTGTATTCGCCCGAAGCGGCCATGGTGAAGAAGTCGGGCTTGTAGCCGGCGTGGTGCATCACCTCGATGAGATTTAGCTCGGGGTTGGCGGCCATGAAGCGGTTGATTTCGGCGTGACCGGCGGGGCAGTTGCCACATTCCTGGCCCGTGAATCCCTCCAGGAGTATCGAGCGCTCCATTTCGGCGGGATAGAGGAAGAGGTTGTCCTCGAAGACGTTGTCGGAGTTATCGGCGTCGGCCGCTCCGTTGATGTTGTCGACGGTGAGTTTGAGGGGCAGCTTGCCGACGGCCTCCGAGGCATACTCGTCGAGCTCGTAGCTGAACGACCCCGACGGGGCGATCGCGAGGTCGGTGAAGTGCTTCACCACCGGGGCGTTGTCGCCGATAGTGATGCCGAGGTCAAATGAGTTGACGGTCTCGTTGCCGAAGTTGAAGAGCGTGCCGCTGAACACGTAGGGGGTGTCGGCCTTGTAATATCCGTTGGTGTCGATCGGGCGAAGCATCATGTCGGTGATCGCCGGGGCGTCCTCGACGGCGAATTTGATGTTGGGGCAGCCCCATGTGTTGCCGGCGATGTCGCTCCAGGAGGTGCCGTCGTAGCCGTAGCAGTAGCCCGCGGGAGCGTCTGTGCCGTCGTGCATCAGCAGCGACGCGCTCGCTCCGATCTTGCCGGTGTAGCCGATGTAAAGGTCTTTGCCCTCCTTGATTTCGTAGGGGGTGTCAAGCTCGAAGTCGAGCCATTTGAGGGCGCGGGTGATTTTTACTGTCTGGGTGTATTCGGGGTTGGAGGGATCGGTGCCGATAAAGAGGGTCACGTTGTTGTCGGTGGTGTAGCTCGATCCGAAAGTGGCCGATATTGATTTTACTTTAAGGCCCTTGAGCATCGAGGTCTTTTCTGAGGAGATACGTATTGCCGTACCCTGGACCTCGGTCTGAGAGTTACCGACGTGAAACACGTTGTTGCGGTCGCACGAGCCGTTGCTGTAGCTGAACGAGCTGTCGGCGGCGACGACTTGTCCCCACCCGGCGACGGCGATGGCGCTAAGAAGCGTAATGATTGTTTTCATTCAAGTAAGAGATATGTTAATTTATTTGTTGTTTCGTATTTACGAGAGCAGAACTTAGTTACAAAGGTACGTAAAAAAATATAAATATATTCAACCGCGGCCGATATGATTCATTTTTATGCATTTTCTTTTTGATTATTTAACCAAAAAGGTTAACAAAAACTAATATAAATAAAAAAATATGCGAAAATATGCGGCAAAATGCTCCGCGATTGCATAATTTTGTGTAGATTTGCAACATTTTACTGATGTGAGATAAATTCTGTAAAGCAACACATCCCCGAAATAAACTAATCTCTATTAATATCTATGAAAGTATTTTACAAAATCGCAACCGGGCTGCTGATGACATTGCCTGCTGTGACATCGGCTTACGCGGAGAATATCGTTCTTTCCGTCCCGGCTGATTTCCAGGTGCTTGCATTGTCGCCCAATGGTAAATGGGCGTGCGGCTCATTTCTGGATGCGGCTCAGGTCGCAACCGCGTTTCGTTGGAATCTCGAGACCGACCAGATCGAAATCTTAGGCGACGGCAACGAGTCGATCGCGTGGGGTATCGCCAACGACGGCACCGTCTCCGGCAACTACATGGCCACAGACGTGATGCCGCAGGGTCGCCCTGTGCAGGTGGTCGGCGTCAACCGCCCCGGCAAGGGGTGGGAGACCCTTGAGTTCCCCGAAGGTTACAACGGCGGCGAGAGCCTCGGCTTCGCCATTACCCCCGACGGCCGCAGCGTGTCGGGATCGGTGCTGATCAACAATATTTACACGCCCTATATCTGGCGCGACGGTAAAGTCTACAAAAACCTCGGCACCGGCAAGCACGCTATGCCCTACGCTATCTCGCCCGACGGTGAGTCGGCTGCCGGATGGGCTTACGGAACCGACAACCGTGTGTCGACCTACTGGAAGCCCGACGGAACCCCCGTTTATCTCTTGGACGGTAAGGTTTACGCCGAGTCGATGTTTGCCGGGGCGGCCGCCTTCTCTCCCGACGGCTCTAAAGTGGTCTATTGGGGCGGCTGGGCTCCCGAAGGCACCCAGTCCAACGCGCTCTACTGCCTCTATGACATCGCTACCGACGAGCGCACGAAAATCGCCACTCCCGCCTACGACTCTACCCTCCGTTTCTACTGCATGGCCGACAATGGCCTGATGGGCGGTATGGACAATGACCGCGGTCTTGTCTACTACAACGGCGACTGCGTCTACATCGACGACTTCTTGAAGATGATTAATGTCGACCTCACCAAGTACGAGGGCTTCTATTCGGGCGACGACAGCAGCTACGGCAAGAATCTTCCTATCTGCCGCGTGGCTTGCGTTACTCCCGACGCTAAGACTTTCATCCTCCTTTATTACAATAAGGTAGGTAGCCTTTGCAGCATGTGCCTTAAGACCGATGTCGACGTTACCGCCATGCCCCCCGCCGGCCTCACAGCCCGTCATCTCGAAGGCACCAATAATGTGGAATTAGGCTGGAAAGCTCCCCTTGGCTCGAAGACCGCCCGCGGTTACAACATCTACCGCAATGGTAAGAAACTCAATTTGATTCCGCAGAACAAACTCTCTTACAGCGATAAGAACCTCGAAGCAGGCGAATATGAGTATCAGGTAGGCTTCGTGAACACAACCGGCAAGGAGACCAAGTGCGACCCCATTACCGTCAAGGTAGGCCCCACTGAGCCTGCCGCCCCCTACGGCCTCTTCGCCCGCAACAAAGGCGTCAACTCGGCTCTTCTCGATTGGCAACCCGTAGAGAGCAGCCTCGTGCACATGCGCTATTTCGACCCCGCTAAGGATAGAGTGTCGGAATTCCAGGTTTACACTCCCGTCGAGATGGAGGCCGCTATCCTTCTTCCCGCTACCGACCTCACCCACTACAACGGCGCTACCGTCAGCGAAGTGTCGTTTATCCCCAAGGCCGAGCATGAGTCGTGGAGCGTGGTGTTCTACACCCGCGGAGCCGACGGCACCCTTAATCAGCTGGCTTGCGAGGAGGTCACTCAGCCGCTTGTCTACAGCGCGTTGAATACCGTTAAGCTCGCCAATCCCGTGCCCGTGCCCGCTGAGGACCTGTACGTCGCTATCCGCGTGAAAGTGAAAGACGGCGCTGAGAAGGTGCTTGGCAGCGTGCTTGGCTCCTCTACCCCCGGCCGCTCCGACCTGTTGCGCCTCATGGATGAGCCCGACTTCTATTCGGCCTACGAGTCGTCGCTCGAAGATGGCTTGTTCGTGTCGAGCATGAACTGGTGTATCGACGTGGCTCTCCAGATGCCCGAAGGCTCCGCTGCCGTAGTCCGCGAGTTGGACAAATACGTCGTTAGCTGCGACGGTGAGGCGGTTGGCGAAACCACCGGCACCTCGTTTGAGTTCCCCTCGATTGCCGACGGCGCCCACACTCTGGCCGTCAAGGCTCTTTACACCAACGGCGACGCCTCGGCTAATGTCGAGAAGGAGCTTCAGGTGAAGAACACATACCTTGCCGCCGATGCCCCCAAAATCAGCATGGAGGTTGAAGGCAAGGATGCTCAGGTAACCGCTACTTGGGAGGCTCCCGTCAACATCGACCGCGCCGCCCTCTCTTATACCACAGCTACCAAGGCTGCCCGCGGTATCAAGAACAGCGCCAACACCATGATCATCGGCGCTCTCTACACCCCCGAGATGCTCCGCTCTTACGAAGGCTACAAGATCGACAACGTGAAGTTCTACCCGATGTGCCGCGGCGTCTTTACCCTCTATCTCTACAAAAACGGCAAGTGCATCTACGAGAAAGAAATCGATGAGATCGCGACCAATCGCTGGAACGACGTTTCGGTCGACGAGGAGATCCTTATCGACAGCCATGCCGAATACACCGTGGCAGTCGACGTCTTCGACGCAGAGCCTAAGATGGAAATGTTTGGCGTAGACGCCGTTCCCGGATATGAGTCGCGCTCCGACCTTATTTCTACCGACGGCGGCGAGACCTGGTCGACCCTCTCGGGCGAAACCGGCGTATCTTGCAGCTGGCTCCTCGAGATGGATATCGTGAGCACTACCGACGAGCCTGTCCTCCCCGAGGCTTACGACGTTGTTCTCGACGGCAAAGTAATCAACGACTCCCGCGTGGCAGCTACTGAGTACACCTTCGGCGCTAAATGCGACAACGGCTTCCACACTCTCGGCGTTAACACCTACTATACCGCCCGCCCCGAGAGCGTCAAAGGAAAGTCTACCACATTCATGCTCAAAGTCGCAGGCATCGCCGAGACAGCGATTGCCGACATCACTCTCCGCGCCGGCGAGAATACTCTTCTCGTTGAGGGCGAAGGAGTGCTTTCGGTCGACATCATCTCGATCAAGGGCGTGAAAGTGGCCTCGGCTGCCGGCAACTCTGTTGAGATTTCATCTCTCCAGCCCGGCGTATATGTCGCTTCGATCACCACTGTCGACGGCGTGGTGACCCGCAAGATCCGTATCAACTAATCGCAAGTGACTTCGATGGCGGGATGCCGCCCATGAGCATCCTGCCATCGTATATTTTTTTGAAGCTATCATTATTCACAATATTTATTAATTCATTATGACACAAAAAGTGTTAAGGAGCTTCGGCAGCAAGGCGCTGCTGATCGCGACGATGCTCGGGGGCGCTTCCCTCGCCGCATCGGCTGCTGCCCCTCAGATCCAAGGGTACAATGTAAAGCCAGGCAACATCCTGTTCCCGGCACAGTGCGATTCGCTTAAGGTATTCTATGACCGCAACGACATTCTTTCTGCAACCTACGAGTTGCGCCAGAACGGCAAGGTTGTGTTCAGCGGTAAAGACACAGGCAAGTCGCAAGGTCTCGACCACAGCATCTTCGCAATCAACTCTACCGCCAGCAACAATACCCGCGAGGTATGTATCGCTTTGGCCGTAGACAAAACTCTCGTTCCCGGCGATGTAGAGTTCGCTGTGACAAGCGTTACCTATCTCGATGGCGACGATGAGGTGACCGCGACCGATCTCGGCTCGGTTACCTGGAATCTTACCGATATGCCCCGTATCGGCGGCGCCAATCCTCTGTGGCACCCCGACAAGGCTCTGAAAGACCTTAAGGCCGGTACTTCTGTTAGCTTCACCTTCCCCGATATGAACTTCGGTAGCTATAAGGATGAAGCTCTTGGCAAAACCGTATATGTAAAGACTCAGATCACTGGCGGTAAAATCAGCTTTCTGCAGGATGGCGAGGTTAAGACCGTCATCGATGTTGTGAAGCCTGAACCAGCTGCCGGCGCTTTATACAACAACTCTCTCCCGGCGATTAAACCCACCGACGAGCAGCTTGCTCCCCTCAGCTCAGGTCTTTGCGAAATCCGCCTCACCGAATTGTCTTATATTTCGCCCGCTACCGGCGAATTAGTGGTGGTGAACGACCCCGAAGGTATACCTACCACTTGGACTAAGACTGCTTCTACTGTAGTCCCCGAGCGCGGTAAGACATACGTTAACTGCGTCTCAACTACCAAGATTGTAAGCGAGAGCATCGTTCCGCTCGAAACAGAGCTGCTTTCTTACTATACCGAGGATGACCAGAACGGTATCATCTCCTACACCTTCAGCGAGCCTCTCGCTGCCGGCACTTCGGGCAATGGCGATTTCGTGGCTAAATTCCGTATCGGCGACGCTAACCACGAGTTCGACCAGATCGTTCCCCACACTCTCAGCGAAGATAAGAAAACTCTTACTCTCGACCTCCGCGGCCTCTCTAACGGTATTCCTACCCTCGCCGACAACTTCAACTTCGTTGACGACGACGGCAACTCTTACATCCCCAAGACTTGCACAATCTGCATCGAGAGCGGTCTCTTCGACGCTAAGGGCACTAAAGTTTCAGTTTTCTGCCAGTTCGACGCTAACCAGGCAGGCCGCTACCTCGATGGCCAGCTCTGGCGTATCTACCCCTACAAGGAAATCTCGTTCGCCACTCCCGCGCTGAGCGACGCTCTCTTCTACAGCAGCGACGCTCCCGAGAGCAAGAACCCCACTATGGTCAATGGCTCTAACATGATGGATGTCACCGTAAGCAACTCTGAGGTGATTGCCAGCGCCGAGCCCGCTTATCTGATCGGCGAGACCGTAGTTCCCACTACCGCTACCCATGAGGGCGACCTCTGGAGCGTTGCTATTCCCGAGGCAGTTGCGGCCAACGGCGTTGAAAACCTCAAATTCACTCTCCTGAATGTGACTTACAACAAGGTTGACGGCAACAAGCACGAAGTGAATCCCCTCGATCTCACTGCCCTCGCTCCCGCTAAGGAGCTCACCACTCTTGCCGACGTTGTGGCTCTCGAACCCAATAGCGAGGTTGTTCTCAACACCGAGGGCCTTCTCGTGACTATGGGCAACGAAGCCTTCACCTCTATGGAGGATGTTACCGCAGCCGTAATGGTGATCGACATCACTACTGATATGCCCGCATCATTCCTTACCGAGGGAACTCTTCTTACCGGCAAAATCTGCGGTACTTACGCAGGCGGCAATGTTTTCCTCATCGACCCCGCTAAGTCGGAGTACACCGTTACCGCAGCCGACGCTTCTACCGGCTTCGATGTTACCGATATGGCCGACTGCGCTAATCTTGATTTCCGTCTGCTGACCTTCTCTGCTGCCGATGGCTTCGAGATTATCCCCTTCGACGATGAGACTATCGCCATCATCAACGGCACTCTTCCCGTGGTTGACGTGACCGGTGCCCTCCCTGCAGGCTATGTATGCCCCGAAAAGATTCAGAGCATCACCGGCGTTTACTATTCTGCCGAAGGCAACGATATGCTCATGATCCGTAGCGCTAACGACATCGTTGAAGCTAACACTATTCCCGAGGTTGCCGACCTCACCGAGCTTAAGGCTACTGAAGTTGGCAAGAAGGTGTCTATCAACCTCGACAACGCTGTTGTGACTGCCGTGTTCGACGAAATGGGCTTAGTGCTCCTCCAGGACAATGGCGGCGCGATCAACCTCGTAAGCAACGACGATAACGGCATTACCGCTTTCGAGCGCGGCGCGGTTATCACTGGCACGATCGTCGGTATTTATGGCGGCGACGGCAACTTCCTTATCGATCTCGACGAGAGCAAGTTCACTCAGACCGTTGCCGACGTGACCTACGGCCATGAGCTTTCGCTCGATGAGGTGTTCGACCTCAACAACCAGTATCGTCTCGTTACCTTCAAGCAGAGCGACGACACTCCTATCGTTAACGAGGACTATGCTCTCCAGGTTGGCGAAAATATCTTCGTGTACGACATGATGGAGGTATTGGGCGACGAAACATTCGAGAAGAAGCGTATCGACTCTGTTACCGGTATTCTCTACTTCCCCGGTATCAGCATCATGGCTGACGGCGCCGATGCTCCTGCCTACGCGTTCCTCATCCCCCGCGACGAGAACGACATCGCTACCACTACCGTAACCGGCGTTGATAGCATCTTCGGCGAAATCGACGAGACTGCTCCTGTCTACAACCTCAACGGTCAGAAAGTTCGCGAAGCCGGCGAAGGCATCAAGGGTCTTGCCAAGGGTATCTACATCACCAACGGCAAGAAAGTAGTGATCTTCTAATCCTGTCCCCCCCCTACAGGCGGCTGTGCTGACCACACCGCCCATCACCAACGAGACTGCCTAAACTCCCCCGAGTTTAGGCAGTCTCTGCTTTTTGTTGACCGGAATAAATGTTATACGCCAAGGGTAGAGATCGGTACTACCAACACGTTGTCCTTCCGGCGATAGGCGAATGAGCCTGTGGCGGTAAGGACCATCAGGAAAGAGGGGCGATTCATTCTTTCGTAATCAATCTTTGATGCCAGACGCAACAAGCTGGCAGCTCCCTCCTCAATCAGCTTTTCGCCGCCTAACTTTATCTCGACTAAGGCATATTGGCCGTTATGCAGATGAATCACCGCATCACATTCAAGCCCGTTCTTGTCTCTATAGTGATATACCCCTCCGCTAAGCGATTGGGCATAGACCCTAAGGTCGCGGATACACATGGTCTCAAATAAAAATCCGAAGGTTTTCAGATCGTTCATCAAATCTCCTGGGCCAATGCCTAATGCTGCGACGGCGATCGACGGGTCTACAAAATNTCGTNTGNCGNCGGNNCNTANGGCNGTGNGTGATTTTATGGTTGGATTCCAGGCAGGCATATCCTCTATCACAAACATAGAGCGAAGCGCCTCCAAGTAGTTTCTGACAGTCTTATCTTCCACTGCGTTCGCGTCGCTGCCGTTCATGTCGGCTATTATCTGGCTTATTGGAGTCTGAGTGCCTTGAAAGCGGGCGTAGGAGCGCATAAGCCGTTTGGCTCGTTCCACACNTCGGTTGNCTCCGTCCNCTTCTCTGATATCAACGTTCACTACAGCGTCGTAGTAATCTTTGGCGGGATTTAATGCCACCTCGTCGGGCAATGTCGTCACAACAGGCCAACCTCCCCTGCATATAAGGAACGCGATTCTTTGTAAGTCGGCGCTCGATTCGCAGCCAATCGTCATCTCTGGCCTGTCGAACATCTTCGTCAGGCTTATCTCTCCTGAGGAGTCGCCTGATTCAAAAAGTGTCATCGGGCGCATACGCAACCATGCGAATCGACCTGTNCCTGAGTGTTTTATGTTTTCTCTATCGGCGGGTTTCGCCGACCCGGTTAGTATGAATTGCCCCATGCCGTCGCGATGGTCAACGGTGTAGCGTACGGCATCCCATATTGTCGGTGCGAGCTGCCATTCGTCAATAAGCCTCGGGGTGGCTCCGTCAAGAATTAAATCGGGATTTTCTTCTGCGAAAAGGTTGTATTGTGAGCGTTTGCGCGGGTCATCCATGAAAATCGCGCTGTTACTATGATATTCGGCAGTAGTGGATTTGCCGCACCATTTAGCTCCTTCAAGCACTATTGCGCCTATGCTTTTCAATCGATTGGTTATCTCCGAGTCTATTATGCGAGTACGATATATCTTTGCCATAACTATGTGGGTTTTAGGCGCAAATATACATCAATTACGCTTAATTACCAAAAATGGCGGTTTTTCATTACCGTAAATGGCGGTTTTTTATTACCAAAAATGGCGGTTTTTTATTACCGTATTTGGCGGAATTGGCGATATGAATGGTCGTGAAACTAAGCCGACAGTGTTGATATTCCCCTTGTGGGCTGGCTTTTTTCGAGGTAAAAAGGGCGCAAGGATGATAATTTTGTGGCCCTGGCGTTTGACGCGTCGCGAGATATTCATTACCTTTGCGTAGTTCACTTTCTAAATCTTAAATTCAATACCGATGGTAAATCGTTTTATACTCAACGAAGTGTCGTACTTCGGCCCGGGCGCGCGCAAGGAGCTCCCCGGAGTGATTGAAAACATGGGCTACAAAAAGGCTCTCGTCGTGACCGATAAGGGGCTGATGAAATTCGGCGTGGCCGCTAAGGTGCTTGCCGTGCTCGACGAGGCCGGGATTCCTTACGAGATTTTCGACGACGTGAAGCCCAACCCTACTGTGACCAACGTGAAAGACGGCGTTGAGGCATGCAAGAAGGCCGAGGCCGACTTCATCGTGGCTATAGGCGGCGGCTCGGCTATGGATACGGCTAAGGGCATTGGCATCGTGGTCACGAATCCTGAGTTTGCCGACGTGGTTTCGCTCGAAGGCGTCGCTCCGACCAAAAAGAAATCACTCCCCATCATCGCTCTCCCCACCACCGCCGGAACAGCCGCCGAGACTACGATCAATTACGTGATTATCGACGAGAAGAATCAGAAAAAGATGGTATGCGTCGATCCCCACGACATCCCCGTCTGCGCCATTGTCGACGCCGAGTTGATGTATTCCCTCCCGAAGGGCCTGACCGCCTCTACCGGCATGGACGCGATGACCCACGCTATCGAGGGCCTTATCACCAAGGGCGCATGGGAAATGAGCGATATGTTTGAGATCAAGGCTATCGAGATGATCTACAAATACCTCCCAATAGCTGTCAACGACCCGGAGAATCCCGAGGGCCGCAACGGCATGGCTGTGGCGCAATATATCGCAGGCATGGCGTTCTCTAATGTCGGTCTCGGCGTTGACCACGGCATGGCTCACCCTATGAGCGCGCTCCACGACGTTCCCCACGGCGTGGCTTGCGCCATCCTTCTCCCTACAGTGATGCGCTTCAATGCCCCCGCTGCCAAGGAGAAATACGTGGAGATAGCTAAAGCTTGCGGCGTCTACACTACCGGCATGACAACCGACCAGGCGGTTGAGGCCGCCTGCGACGCTATCGCCGACCTCTCGCGCCGTGTAGGCATACCGGAGCATCTTGCCGACCTCGGCATCAAGGAGGCCGACATCGACGCGCTCGCCGACCAGGCTATCGCCGACGTGTGCACCCCCGGCAATCCCCGCGAGGTGACCCGCGAGCAGATTGTTGAACTGTATAAGTCGATTCTGTAATAATCCTGTCGCTTTTTGGAAAAACTGATGCAATACGTGTGGCAGCATCGGCTGTTCCCGGCCTCCGGGCTGGCGACAGTCGATGGCCGCCGCGTGTGCGTCATCAATCAAGGCATACTTAACACGGCCTCCGGGCCCGATTTCTTCAACGCCTCCGTCGAGATCGATGGTCAGCAGTGGGTAGGCAATGTGGAGATCCACGTCAGGGCGAGCGACTGGTTTCGTCATCACCACGACTCCGACCCGGCCTACGACTCGGTGATACTCCACGTGGTCGATTACGACGACGCTCCCGTATACCGCCCCGACGGACAGCTCATACCGCAGATGCGGTTGCCATGCTCGCCGCAATTCGGAGTGCACTATGAGCGGCTTACCGACCTCGCTCCCCGCGACCTGCCGTGCGCCGACGTCATCCGCGGCTTGCCGTCGATTCATGTCACCGACTGGTTGACCTCGCTTGCCTACGAGAGGCTTAACGACAAGGCCGACCGCATCGAGGGGCATCTCGCGACTCTCGCGGGCGACTGGGAGGAGACGGCCTATATCACTCTCGCCAGGGCGCTCGGCTTCGGTATAAACGCCGAGCCGTTTGAGCGCTTGGCCCGCTCGCTGCCGCTGAGGTTTCTGCGTAAGCACGCCGACTCGCGGCTGTCGGTCGAAGCCCTTGTTTTCGGCCAGGCCGGGCTGCTCCCCGAAGCCGAGGCCGCCGAGCCCTATATCCGAAGCCTTCAGACCGAGTACCGCTTCCTCGCCGTGAAATTCGGGCTGAAACCGCCGCCGTCGCTCGGCTGGAAATTCTCAGGCGTGCGTCCCGGCAATTTCCCTACGCGGCGGCTCGCGCTCCTCGCCGAGATGATTCATTCGCGCAAATCGGTCATGGCGGCGCTACTCGAGGTGGAGTCGCTCGACGACGCCCGCGCGCTGTTTGCCCTCGACCTCTCAGGCTACTGGCGCAACCACTTCACCCTCGGAGGGCACTACTCCGAGCCGATGGTGACCACATCCAAAGGCTCGCTCAACATTTTGGTGATAAACGTGGTTGCCCCGCTGCTCTATGCCTATGGCACGAGCCGCGACGACCGCTCCCTGGTCGACAGGGCGGTTTCGCTGCTCGAAGAGCTCCCCGCCGAGAAGAATTCGCTCGTCGACGTGTTTGTCAGAGGAGGCATGAAGGTGCGCGACGCTTTCGCCTCGCAGGCTCTGATACAGCTGCGCCGTGCCTATTGCCAGCAGCGCAAATGCCTTTTCTGCAAGGTCGGCCATCGCCACCTGTCGGCTTGCGCCTTTCGCCATTAGAGTCGGCGAAATTTTTTTTCGTCCCTCCCGAACCTTTCCTCTCCTTCGGGCGTTATAATATCAGAAAGCAGGATTAATTTTTCCATTGCAATATGTGATAATGATTGGTTATTATTTAACGAGAAACTACCGTGAGGCAGTTTCTCGATTTTTTTTGCGCGAACTATGTGCGTTTTCGCGTAAACTATGTGCGTTTTTGGCCTGTTTTTTGCGCGAAAATGCTTAAATTTGGGGCTTAAGTGTGCAAAAAATGCATCAAAATAAGCAAAAAAACGCAATTTTAAGCAATGAAACGCGCCTATTTTTTCATTATTTCGCTAATATTTTGCGCCGTCGCCCAGGCCCAGAAGGCACCGGAGAGCGTCAGGCCCGTGTTCGCCGCCTACACTTTTGAGGTGGGGTCGTCGCACGTGGCCGACACCTATATTTCGCCCGTCACCTACAGCGGATGGTCGGGGGCGCTGGGCTATCAGCGTATGCAGGCCATGAAATTCGACCCCGAGCGGTGGGTCATGCAGCTCGAAGCGCGCGCCGAGATCGACCGCGGACGCAACCGCGCCGACAATGCCTCGATGTGGAGGCTCGACCTCGGCACCCGTTGGGGCATGATGCGCCGCTGGAGGGATGTGTTGACCCCCGGCCTGACTCTCGCTGTCGGCGGCTCCACCGGCATCGAGGGGGGTGCGCTCTACAATCCGCGCAACGGCAACAACCCCGCTTCGGCCAAGCTCGCCTGGACGGTCAACCTTACCGGCTACGCCTCCTACTCGCTCAACATAGGCCCGCTCCCGGTGACGTTCAGGTATCAGCCTACGCTGCCGTTGGCCGGGGCGTTCTTTTCGCCGCAGTACGATGAACTCTACTATGAGATATATCTCGGCAATCGGTCGGGGCTCGCGCATTTCGCGTGGCCGGGCAACCGGTTGGCGCTCACCAATCTCGTTACCGCCGACCTCCGCTTCGGCGCGACCTCGCTCCGCCTCGGCTACCGCAACCTGGTATATTCGAGCAGCGTCAGCAATCTCGTCTGCAATATAACCACCCATGCCTTCGTGCTTGGCGTTTCGGGCGAATGGCTGTCGGTCAATCCCTCAGCCCGCCCCAATCAATCGTCGAAAATAATCTCAGCCGTCTATTGAAATGAAACGTATAGTATTCTTCCTGCTATTACCGATGCTCGCGCTCTGCGCCTGCCACGACATCGAGGAGTATGCCGACAATCCCCGCGGCAATTTCGAGGCCCTTTGGCGCATACTCGACGAGCATTACTGCTTTTTTGAGGAGAAGGGCATCGACTGGGATGAGGTCTACGCCAGGTATTCACCGATGATCTCCGACAAAATGACCTCGGAGGAGCTGTTTATCGTGTGCGCCGACATGCTCGCCGAGCTGCGCGACGGACACACCAATCTGTCAAGCTCGTTCGACACGTCGTACTACAAAAAATGGTGGAGCGACTATCCGCAGAACTACAACGAGCGCCTCGTTGAGCAGTTTTATTTCAACTTCAACGAGCGCCGCGCCGCCGGACTCAGCTACGGTATCCTACAGGAAAACATAGGCTATATACGCTACGCCTCGTTCGCCTCGCCGATAGGGGAGGGCAATCTCGACAACGCGCTGTTTTATCTTAACACCTGCCAGGGGCTTATCATCGATATCCGCGACAACGGCGGCGGCAATATGACCAACGTGGAGACGCTCGCGGCGCGATTCATCACCGAGCGCACACTTGCCGGATACATCATCCATAAAAACGGCCCCGGCCGCGACGATTTCTCCGAGCCGTTTGCCTACTATTTCGATCCGGCCGAGACGGGGCGCGTAATGTGGGGGAAGCCTGTGGTGGTGCTTACCAACCGCTCGACGTTCAGCGCCGCCAACAATTTNGTNAGCATNATGCAGTNTG
>WFLX010372629.1_pt1 | contig 21990 bp, 25 predicted proteins | sample 4967041 | NCBI WGS metagenome assembly WFLX01 (sample SAMN12857096, study PRJNA449069) | gut metagenome | isolation source: stool from male and female vole | host: Microtus ochrogaster | place: USA:Florida | collected 2017
ACGATGCGTGAGATCGAGGGGCGGGCCTTGGCGTTCTTGTCGTTGAGCGCTGCCAGACGCACATTCAGGTATTTACGGATCTTGGAGTCCTCAAGGATGGTGTCGCCGTAATTGCTGCCGCCAAACCAGTTGGAATCCCAACCGCGGATGATTCCTAAACGATTGCTGATTGGATTTACTTTCTGTCCCATTTGTTAATCTTTGATTTTGTTTTCAATTGAGTCAACGATCAGAGTGACGTGGTTGGCGCGTTTGCGGATGCGGTATCCACGACCCTGAGGAGCGGGACGGAGGCGTTTGAGCATAGGCGCGGGGTTGACGAAGATTGTTGATATGTAAAGTTCGCCGCTCTCGGCCTTTTTATCGTTTTTGGCCTCCCAGTTGGCGACAGCCGAACGGAGGAGTTTCTCAAGGCGAGCAGCTGCCTCTTTGTTTGAGAACTTAAGGATGCCGAGCGCGCGGAACACTTCCTGGCCTCTGATCATGTCGGCGACGAGGCGCATCTTGCGGGGTGAGGTAGGTATGTTGAGCAGGTGTGCGAAAGCCACGCTCTTACGCTCCTCTTTCATGCGGTCGGCTGCTAATTTTTTTCTATTACCCATTGTAGTAAATTCTTATTTCTGTTTGCTGTGCGGGCCCTAATTATTTTTTCTTGTTGCCTGCGTGGCCGCGGAATGTGCGGGTGAGGGCGAATTCGCCGAGCTTGTGGCCTACCATGTTCTCAGTAACATACACGGGGATGAATTTATTGCCGTTGTGTACCGCGAAGGTGTGGCCCACGAAGTCGGGAGAGATCATGGAAGCACGGCTCCAGGTCTTGATGACCGACTTCTTGCCCGAAGCATCCATGTCAGCAACTTTCTTTTCAAGCTTGACGCTGATGAAGGGTCCTTTTTTTAATGAACGACTCATATTTTACTCAATTAATCAGATTACTTTTTCCTTCTTTCGATGATGTACTTCGAAGAATGTTTCTTCGGCGCACGTGTCTTCAGGCCCTTGGCGTAAAGACCGGTGCGTGAACGGGGATGACCACCGGAAGCGCGGCCTTCACCACCACCCATGGGGTGATCGACAGGGTTCATTACGACACCGCGGTTGTGGGGGCGACGTCCGAGCCAGCGGCTGCGGCCTGCCTTACCAGACTGCTCGAGAGAGTGCTCGCTGTTGCCTACGACACCTACNGTCGCCTTGCATGTAGCGAGGATCTTGCGGGTCTCACCTGAGGGTAATTTGATAATTGCGTAATCGCCTTCGCGTGACACAAGCTGGGCGAAGGTGCCGGCGCTGCGTGCCANAAGCGCGCCCTGGCCGGGTCTGAGCTCGATGTTGTGCACCACTGTGCCGACGGGGATAGCGCTCAGCGGCAGAGCGTTGCCGATTTCNGGAGCTACATCAGCGCCTGAAACTACGGTTGTGCCTACCTCAAGGCCGTTGGGGGCGATGATATAGGTCTTGGATCCGTCTACATAGTAGAGCAGGGCGATGCGGGCAGATCTGTTGGGATCATACTCGATCGATTTTACTACAGCGGGTACTCCGTCTTTGTTTCTCTTAAAGTCAATGATACGGTATTTGCGCTTGTGGCCACCACCGAGGTAACGGGCGGTGAGGTGACCTTCGGCGTTGCGGCCGCCGGTAGAGCGCTTTCCGACTGTAAGAGATTTCTCCGGTGTGGTAGCAGTGATCGTACCTTTAAACACACCGATAACTTTGTGTCTCTGCCCCGGAGTTGTGGGCTTGAATTTTCTTACTGCCATTGTTATTATTGAATATTGCTAAAGAAATCGATTGTCTGGCCCTCAGCCACGGTGATATAGGCTTTCTTCCAGGCGGCTGTCTTGCCGCGGAGAAGACCGCTCTTTGTCCAGCGTGACTTGTTGTTAGAGCGTACATTCTGGGTGTTGACGCTCACGACCTTTACGTCGTAGAGCTTCTCCACCATGTCTTTGATCTGATATTTGTTGGCGTCGGGAGAAACACGGAATGTATAATGGCCCACACGCTCGGTGACTTTTGTTGCCTTTTCAGTAATGAGTGGTTCGATTTTGAAATCCATTGTCGTATCCTCCGGTTTTATTTGTTGTTAATCACGTTGAGTGAAGCCTCTGTCAGCACGATGGCTGAGTTGTTGAGGATTGCGTANGTGTTGACGTCGCAGGCGCGCATCACACGTGCGCCCGGCACGTTACGCATCGCCAGGTACAGGTTTTCGCTGACCTCGTCAACAACGACAAGCACCTTCTTGCCTTCAAACTTCAGATCCTTTGAGATCTGCACAAACTGTTTTGTGCGGGGCTCGGTGAGTGTGAGGCTGTCGACCACGATGATCTGGTTGTCAGCGGCCTTTACCGACCATGCCGAGCGGCGTGCGAGATCCTTGAGCTTCTTGTTGAGCTTGAAGCGGTAATCGCGGGGTTTCGGACCGAATACGCGCGCACCACCTGAGAGAAGCGGTGAGTTGATGTCACCGATACGTGAGCCGCCGCCGCCCTTCTGCTTGTGGAGCTTGCGGGTCGAGCCTGACATCTCACTTCTTTCCTTTGATTTGTGTGTGCCCTGACGCTGGTTGGCCAGATACTGCTTTACATCGAGATATACGGCGTTCTCGTTAGCAGTGATGCCGAACACCTCGTCGTTGAGCACTGCTTTGCGGCCTGTTTCGGCACCGGTCTGTGTTAATACTGCGAGTTCCATATTATTTCTCAATTAAAACGATTGAACCTTTACTACCGGGCACTGAGCCCTTGATCACGAGCAGGTTGTGATCGGGAATCACTTTGAGTACCTGCAGATTCTGCACTGTCACATTCTGATTGCCCATCTGGCCGGCCATACGCATGCCCTTGAATACCTTTGCGGGGTATGAGCAGGCGCCGATCGAACCGGGAGCGCGCAGACGGTTGTGCTGGCCGTGAGTGCTCTGACCTACACCACCGAATCCATGGCGTTTTACAACACCCTGNTAGCCNTTACCTTTNGATACACCGGCGATGTCTACAAAGTCAGCTTCAGTGAAGAGGTCCACACCGATAGTGTCACCNGTCTTGTAATCCTCAGCGAAACCTTTGAACTCGGCCAAGTGGCGCTTGGGNGTCACACCGGCGGCCTTGAAGTGACCGAGCTCGGGCTTGGTGCAGTGTTTCTCTTTCTGCTCCTCNAANCCCAGCTGCAGGGCGCTGTAGCCGTCTTTCTCTACTGTCTTAACCTGTGTGACTACGCAAGGACCTACTTCGATAACAGTGCACGGTATGTTCTTACCGTCGGCACTGAAAACGGATGTCATTCCGATTTTCTTTCCAATTAATCCTGGCATTTCTTTTTGGTTTATTATTGTTATTGATATCTCCGGAGACCCGGTCGGAGCCCGGTCTCCGGAGGTGGTTGTTTATTGTCTGTTGCTGTTAACTACACTTTGATCTCTACTTCGACACCGCTGGGGAGCTCGAGCTTCATCAGGGCATCCACTGTCTTAGCTGTCGAGTTGTAGATGTCGATGAGACGCTTGAATGCTGAGAGCTGAAACTGCTCACGCGATTTCTTGTTGACGAAGGTTGAGCGGTTGACGGTGAAGATACGCTTGTGGGTAGGCAGGGGTATGGGACCGCTGATCACTGCACCGGTGGCCTTCACAGTCTTTACGATCTTCTCGGCGCTCTTGTCCACGAGATTGTGATCGTAAGATTTGAGTTTGATTCTTATTTTCTGACTCATTGTTTATTGTGTTGTTATATTTTTTACTTCAGAAGGTCGACACGGCCGTCGCACTCAGCGAGCACGCTCTTGGCGATGGAGTTGGATACCTCGGCGTAGTGTGAGAATGACATTGTCGATGTGGCGCGGCCCGAAGTGATGGTACGCAGGGCGGTCACATAGCCGAACATCTCTGCCAGAGGAGCCTTGGCCTTTACTACACGTGCGCCCGAGCGGCTTGTCTCCATGCCCTCTACCTGTCCGCGGCGCTTGTTGAGGTCGGAGATCACATCACCCATCGATTCCTCGGGGGTAACGACCTCGATCTTCATGATAGGCTCAAGCAGCGTGGGGCCGGCTTTCTCAGATGCCTTCTTGAAGGCCTGGATGGCACACAACTCAAATGAGAGCTGATCGGAGTCGACGGGGTGGAACGAACCGTCGAGCACGGTCACCTTGAGCTGCTCTACCGGGAAGCCGGCGAGCACGCCATTCTTCATGGCGTTGGTGAAGCCCTTCTGGATCGAGGGGATGAACTCCTTGGGGATGTTACCGCCCTTGACCTCGTCGATAAACTGGAGGCTGCCTGTAAAGTCCTCGTCAACCGGCTCAACACGAACGATGATGTCAGCGAACTTACCACGACCACCGGTCTGCTTCTTGAACACCTCACGCAGCTCTACGGGCTTGGTGATCGACTCCTTGTAGGTAACCTGCGGACGGCCCTGGTTGCACTCTACCTTGAACTCACGACGCAGACGGTCGATGATGATGTCGAGGTGGAGCTCACCCATACCTGAGATCACGGTCTGGCCGGTCTCCTCGTTGGTCTGTACACGGAATGTCGGGTCTTCCTCGGCAAGCTTCTGCAGNCCNACGCCCAGCTTGTCAAGGTCNTTCTGAGTCTTAGGCTCTACGGCGATACCGATCACAGGCTCGGGGAATTCCATTGCCTCAAGCACGATAGGATGATTTTCGTCGCAGAGAGTATCGCCTGTGCGGATATCCTTGAAGCCCACGCCTGCGCCAATATCGCCGCAGCCGATCATCTCCTTGGGATTCTGCTTGTTGGAGTGCATCTGGAACAGACGGGAGATACGCTCCTTCTTGCCTGAGCGTGCGTTGAGCACGTAAGAGCCGGCAACTACGTCGCCTGAGTAGACGCGGAAGAAGCACAGACGGCCTACATACGGGTCAGTGGCGATCTTGAAAGCGAGAGCGCACATCGGAGCGTCGCTTGACGGCTCACGTGTCTCGATCTGGTCGGGATCATTGGGATTGTGGCCTTCNACGGCACCTGAGTCAACGGGTGACGGCAGATANGCGCACACATCNTCGAGCAGGGGCTGCACACCCTTGTTCTTGAATGACGAACCGCAGATCATAGGCACGATCTCCATCTTGAGGGTAGCGTTGCGCAGGGCACGCTTAACCTCCTCCTCGGTGATGGTCGAAGGATCATCAAAGTACTTCTCCATCAGGGCGTCGTCAAACTCAGCGATTGATTCCAGCATCTTGTCGCGCCATTCGTTGGCCTCGTCGACAAGATTGGCGGGGATGTCTTCGAGCTCATAGTCAGCGCCCATCGACTCATCGTGCCAGAAGATAGCCTTCATGCGCACCAGGTCGACACATCCCTTGAATGTCTCCTCAGCACCGATAGGTATCTGGATGGGGCACGGATTGGCACCGAGCACCTCGCGCACCTGGCGTACAACCTCAAAGAAGTTGGCGCCCGAGCGGTCCATCTTGTTTACATATCCGATACGGGGCACATTATATTTATCAGCCTGGCGCCACACTGTCTCGCTCTGGGGCTCAACACCGCCCACAGCGCAGAAAGTAGCGACGGCACCGTCGAGGATACGCAGCGAACGCTCCACCTCTACAGTGAAGTCNACGTGTCCCGGGGTGTCGATAAGATTGATCTTGTATTTCTGGCCGTCATAGTTCCAGAACGCTGTTGTGGCGGCTGATGTGATGGTGATACCACGCTCCTGCTCCTGCTCCATCCAGTCCATGGTGGCTGCGCCGTCATGCACCTCGCCGATCTTGTGAGTCAGACCGGTATAGAAGAGGATACGCTCCGAAGTTGTGGTCTTGCCGGCATCGATGTGGGCCATGATGCCGATATTTCTTGTATATTTAAGAGAATCGTCAGATTTTGCCATAAACGATTGAATCGGTAAAGCTTTGGGTTAATCAATGAATTACTGGAAACGGAAATGAGCGAATGCACGGTTGGCCTCGGCCATCTTGTGCATGTCTTCCATACGCTTGTATGCGCCACCCTGTTTGTTGAATGCATCTACGATCTCGGCAGCGAGCTTGTCAGACATGGTCTTGCCACCGCGCTTGCGTGCGTATGAGATCAGATTTTTCATTGATATTGATTCTTTGCGGTCGGNACGGATCTCCGTGGGCACCTGGAATGTGGCGCCACCGACNCGGCGTGACTTCACCTCTACGTTAGGCGTTACGTTCTCGAGGGCTTTCTTCCAGATTTCGAGAGCGCTGAGCTCCTCGTTAGGAAGCTTTGACTTCACAGTCTCGAGAGCGTCATAGAAAATAGTGTAGGCTGTGTTCTTCTTGCCGTCATACATCAGGTGGTTGACGAATTTTGACACTCTTACGTCAGAGAACACTGGATCGGGCAACACTACCCTTTTCTTAGGCTTAGCCTTTCTCATTTTTTGTTTTGAGCATTGTGTTTTTGATTGCTTGGCTGCTTGTTGCTTTGTCGTCTTCAGCCTCCGCCAAGGCCGGAACTCCTTCCTGGCCCAAAGGTCGCGGCGGATTGGCTTACTCAGCCCGGTGGTTTCCGCGAATCAAGAAATTCAAAAACGAGTTAAACTAAAAATTTGCGTTTTGAGATTTAATCTCGTGGTGCGTTTCAGTTTGCTTCACCCTTNTCNNNAAGGATTACTTCTTGGCTGCACCGGCCTTGGGACGTTTGGCGCCATATTTGCTGCGACGCTGTGTACGGTCCTTGACACCGCTGGTATCGAGTGTGCCGCGCACGATGTGATAGCGCACACCGGGGAGGTCCTTGACACGACCACCGCGTACAAGCACAATCGAGTGCTCCTGCAGGTTATGGCCTTCTCCGGGAATGTAGGAGTTGACTTCCTTACCGTTGGTGAGACGTACACGCGCAACCTTGCGCATTGCCGAGTTAGGCTTCTTGGGGGTGGTGGTGTACACACGCACNCACACGCCGCGACGCTGCGGNCATGANTCNAGNGCGGGNGACTTGCTCTTNTCNTCGAGCGCCACACGTCCCTTTCTTACTAATTGCGAAATAGTAGGCATCTTAGTGTTTTGTTTTACTTAATTTTTTATATCTCTATGTTACTTCGTTTCGATTTCATCAAGGCACACNACACACCGCTTACGCACTATCGCACAAACGATTAGCGCGAGGCAGACGTGGAGATGCCTTTATTTTCACCGCAAAGTTAGTCATTATCCGGCTAATATCCAAACATTTTTATCCTTTTTCATCAAAAAAAGTTTTCCCATCTTCCCCCTCCCCTGCCCATCCACGGCACACCGCCCTGCAAATATCGCCGGACGCAGAATCAGTGCCCGTAAACATTGCCGGATAAGCGAAAAGTCATTACCTTTGCACAAACAACCGCCACCTATGGAAAAACTTACTATCTACCCCACCTCGATCGACAGCAGGGCCATAGAGCGCGCCGCCAGGGTGCTCGACGACGGGGGCCTCATCATCTACCCCACCGACACCGTCTACGCCATCGGCTGCGACTCGCTCAACAACAAGGCTATAGAGCGACTGTGCGCCCTCAAGGGCATCAATCCGGCCAAGCAACACCTCTCGGTGGTCTGCTCCGACATATCACAGGCAGCCGAATACGCGCGCATCGACAACCGCGCCTTCGCCATACTCAAGNGCTGCCTGCCCGGGCCACACACCTTCATCCTGCCCGTATCCCCCCGGCTGCCCAAGGCATTCAAGGGGCGGCGCACCGTAGGCATACGCGTGCCCGACAATGACATCACACGGGCGCTCGCCCGTGAGCTGGGACGCCCGGTGCTCTCGGCCTCGATGACACCCGGCCCGGATGACAACTGGGACTACACCGATCCCGATGCCCTGATGATATCATCAGCCGGCAATGCCGACATTATCATCGACGGGGGCGAGGGAGGCACAGAGCTCTCCACCGTGACCGATCTCACCGACTCATCATCGCCCGCGATCATCAGGCAGGGAAAGGGGGAGCCATGCTGGTGATGACCAAGAGCGCTGAGGAATACCACCGCACCTTCCCGTCAGCGCATTGCATTTACGGCAGCGCCGCCTACGGCGAGGTCACTCCCTCACCCGACACCGTGCGCCACTTCATCGGCTATGATGAGAAGATGCGTCCGAGGCTGGGGCTTGCAGCCGCCTTCGACGGCAATTGCTGGATGGCGCCCTGGTCGGCGCCGTTCGCCGAGGTGGCATACGACTCCCCCCAGTCGATAGAACGCATCTACGAATTCATCACCGAACTCGACAACATGCTCGGCGCAACGCTGCGGCTCACGCTCGCCCCATCATTCTACGACCCCGTAATGCTCACGCGTCTCACCGGCGTGATCGCCAATTACAGCCGCCGCGTGATATACGAATACGACTATTACTACCGGCTGGAGGAATTCCCCGGCTACGATAACCAGCTGCTGCGCAACGCCCGCAAAAACCTGTCACAGGCGCGCCGTCATCCCTGGACATTCACCCACACCGACGACGTCGCCCGCGCCTACGCCATCATCCAGGCCAACCGCAAGAGCCACAGCTACAACCTCGCGCTCACCCTCGACCGCCTCACCGACACCGTCAGCCGTGTGCCGGCCGACTTCTTTCTGCTCTCGCTCGACACCACCGACGTGGCCGCCGCCGTAGTCTACAGGGTCGCCCCGGGCATAGCACAGGTGATATACTGGGGTGACGCGCCCGGATACACCGAGATGCGCCCCATGAATATGCTGGCCCTCAAAGTATTCTCCCACTATCACGCCTCAGGCTACCGCATCGTGGACGTAGGGCCGTCATCGACAGGCGGCGTGCCCAACACAGGCCTGTGCAACTTCAAGGAATCCATCGGGTGCAGCATGGCCCTCAAACCCACATTTGAAATCGGATAATTGCTAAAATAAATTGAATCCACTAACTTTGCACAGAAATGGGACGACTGCTATCAATTGATTTCGGACGCAAACGTTGCGGCATAGCCGTGACCGACTCCTCGCGCATCATCGCCAACGGCCTCACCACCGTAGACACTGCCTCGCTCATCACATTCCTCACCGACTACACCTCGCGTGAGAGCGTAGACGAGATCATAGTGGGGCTGCCCACGGATATGCGCGGAGCCCCATCCGAGTCACAGCGCTGGCTCAGGCCCGCCATGGCGCGTCTGGCCAAGGCACTCCCGCATATCCCCATCAGATATTACGACGAGAGATTCACATCAGTGCTCGCCCACCGGGCCATGATCGACGGCGGCATGAAGAAGAGCGACAGGCGCGACAAAGCCGTCGTAGACAAGATCTCCGCCGCCATCATCCTCAACGACTACCTGCAATCGACAGCAGCCAAAGGCTGACACCCTATCATCTCTACCACAGAAACAAACACAGAAACAGATACATAACAAAAAAAAATGAAACTACCGATCTACCTTTACGGTCACCCGGTGCTCAGGGCGCAGTGCTCCGAGATCACCAACGAATATCCAGATCTGCAGAAACTTATCGACGATATGTTTGAGACAATGTACCACTCTGAGGGCGTGGGCCTCGCCGCCCCGCAGATAGGCCGGAACATACGCCTGGTGGTGATCGACGGTTCGCCCCTGGCCGAAGACCTCCCCGAATGCGCCGGCACCAAGATGGCTCTGATCAACCCGGTGGTCGAGGTGCTCGACGGCGATGAGGTAAGCCGGTCGGAAGGCTGTCTGAGCCTGCCCGGACTCTCTGAGACGGTAAAACGTGTCGAGCACGTGCGCCTCAAATGGCTCGACCGCGACTTCCAGCCCCACGAGCAGGAATTCAGCGGATTCATCGCCCGCATCATACAGCACGAATGCGACCATCTTGAAGGCATGGTATACACCGACCGCATCTCACCGGCCCGCCGTCTGCTCGACAAAGCCAAGCTCAACAACATAGTCTCAGGCAAGGTGAGGGTGGACTATCCGGTAAAGACCGCTCCGCGCCGACGCAAGTGACCGCCTCAACACACGAAACAGACAAAACCATAAAATACATCAAATTACACTCCGCAAATGGCCGACGACAAAAAAATCATTTTCTCGATGGTAGGCGTATCCAAGACCTATCCACCACAGAAACAAGTACTCAAGGACATATACCTGTCATTCTTCTACGGAGCCAAAATCGGCATCATCGGTCTCAACGGCTCGGGTAAATCCACGCTGCTCAAGATCATCGCCGGGCTCGACAAGAGCTATCAGGGCGAAGTTGTGTTCTCCCCGGGCTACACCGTAGGCTACCTCGAGCAGGAGCCCGTGCTCGACCCCGACAAGACAGTGATCGAGGTGGTGCGCGAAGGCGTGCAGCCCATCATGGACCTCATCGCCGAATACGACCAGGTCAACGCTGCCTTCGGCGACCCCGACGTGCTCGAAGACCCCGACAAGATGGACGCCCTCATAGCCCGCCAGGCCGAGCTGCAGGACAAGCTCGATGCGGCGGACGCCTGGAATATAGACTCCAAGCTGGAGCGTGCGATGGACGCACTGCNATGCCCGCCCGACGACCAGAAAGTCTCAACCCTCTCAGGCGGCGAGCGCCGCCGCGTGGCCCTGACACGCCTGCTGCTGCAGCAGCCCGACATACTGCTCCTCGACGAGCCCACCAACCACCTNGACGCCGAGTCGATCGACTGGCTCGAGCANCANCTNCANCANTATCCCGGCACNGTNATCGCCATNACNCACGACCGNTACTTCCTCGACCANGTNGCCGGNTGGATTCTNGAGCTNGACCGTGGCGAAGGCATACCCTGGAAAGGCAACTACTCGTCATGGCTCGACCAGAAGACCAAACGCATGGCCCTTGAGGAAAAGCAGGCCAGCAAGCGCCGCAAGACACTCGAGCGCGAGCTCGAATGGGTGAGGATGGCCCCCAAGGCACGCCAGGCCAAAGGCAAGGCACGCCTCTCGAGCTACGACCGCCTGCTCAACGAAGACCAGAAACAGAAAGAAGACAAGCTCGAGATATTCATCCCCAACGGTCCGCGTCTGGGCAACAAGGTCATCGAGGCCAACCACCTTGCCAAAGCATTCGGCAAGAAACAGCTGTTCAGCGACCTCAGCTTCATGCTGCCCCCCAACGGCATTGTGGGAGTGATCGGCCCCAACGGTGCCGGCAAGACCACACTGTTCCGCCTGATCATGGGACAGGAGACACCCGATACAGGCAGCTTTGAGGTGGGCGAGACTGTAAAGATAGCCTATGTAGACCAGCGCCACCACGACCTGCTGCCCGACAAGACCGTCTACGAGGTNATCTCGCAAGGCGTNGANAGCTTCAGGATGGGAGGNCGCGATGTCAACGCNCGCGCNTANCTCTCGAAATTCAACTTCACCGGNGCCGACCAGGAGAAGAAGATCGCCGTGCTCTCGGGTGGCGAGCGCAACCGTCTGCACCTGGCTATGGCCCTCAAGGAAGAAGGCAACGTGATACTGCTCGACGAGCCCACCAACGATATTGATGTCAACACACTCCGCGCACTCGAGGAAGGTCTCGAAGACTTCGCCGGATGCGCCGTGGTCGTAAGCCACGACCGCTGGTTTCTCGACCGCATCTGCACCCACATCCTCTCGTTTGAGGGCGACGGCAAGGTAGTATTCTACGAAGGCTCATACAGCGACTACGAAGAATACAAGAAACAGCTCAACGGAGGCAAGGAGCCCCCGCGCCGCCGATACCGCAAGCTCATGGAGTAAATTTGAGCAATTATACTAATAAGACCAATAAGGCTAATAGAGCTGATTATCAGCTCTATTAGCCTTATTTATTAGATGATGGCCCGGATTAGTCACCGGGATTGAGCGAGGCTATATAGGCCGCGAAAGCCTGCCGGTAGCTATCAGACACCGGCACCAGATGATCATCCACGATGATATGATTGCGCTCGATGATACTGATACACCCGGTGTTCACGATATACGAGCGATGCACACGCATAAACATCCTCGACGGCAAAGCCTGCTCCACAGCCTTCATCGACATCAGAGTCAGCACCGGCTTTGACTGCCCGCTTACATAAATCTTCACGTAGTCCTTCAGGCCCTCCACCATGCGGATATCCGATACGCGTATCTGTATCAGCTTGTACTCACTCTTCACGAGTATAAACTCACGCTCACGCATCTCATCCTCGGCTATCCACTGACGCTGCAGCGAAGCGGCCGCCCTGTTGGCAGACTCAAGAAACTCCTCATAGCTGATGGGCTTAAGCAGATAATCCACCGCATTGACGCGATAGCCCTGCACCGCATACCGGTCGTAGGCCGTAGTGAATATAACCCGGCACGAGGGAGGTATCAGCTTGGCGAACTCGATGCCGTTGATCTGCGGCATCTCGATATCAAGAAACACCACATCCACCTCTCCGGCCAGAATCTGACGCATCGCATCCGAGGCACAATTATAGCTGCCCACAAGCCTGAGCGTGGGCGTGCGCTCCACGTATGAGGTCAGCAGCCTGACAGCCAGGGGCTCGTCATCTATCACACAGCATCTCAGTAAATCCATCCTGTATCAGTAATAAAATTTTTCTACGGCTTGTCACCGGCGCCGGAATCCCGACGCGTATCTATCGTAATGAGCGACGTGAACGTATCGCCCGACACCGCGATCTCAAGCGACGCCGCATCGCCATATATCAGCGTGAGGCGGCGGCGCAGATTCGAGAGACCGATCCCCGACGAACGGGACTCGCCTTTCTCCCTTGCGACGAATCTGTTGCGCGTGCGGCAGCTTACCACACCCGCGCTGTCGCATCCGATGCTTATCTCTATCCGGTCGCCCCGGTGCCCCGTATTGCCATACTTCAGGGCATTCTCCACTGTCGTGATGAACAGCAGCGGCGCCACCTCCGGGTCATTACCGTCAGTCTGTATCCTTGTATCCACCACATCAGGCCCCAGTCTCTCCTCCATCAGAGCGATATAGCTGAGTATGAAATCTATCTCCTGCGACAACCTCACCCTCGACGGATTCTCGTAGAGCATATATCTCAGCAGCTTGGACAAGCGGTGTACGGCATCCTGGGCCGAAGATGGCGAGATATCGATGAGCGAGTAGATGGTATTGAGGGTATTGAACAGGAAATGCGGATTCAGCTGATGCCGCAGGTTGTTGAGCTCGTCGGCCCGCTGCATAGCCAGCAGCTGATCATGCTTCTTCTCTATCTCCGTCAGCCGCGACGTGAATCGCAGCGCCACGCTGAAAGCTATGGTGAGCACCATCATCACCGTATCGCGCAGATAAAACGAGGCATCGCGTATCAGCCTGAGCTTCAGCGGCATCTCACTGTGGCGTCTGCCCCTGCTGAGATCCAGCGCCTCAGCCATCAGATGCCCGGCAGTCAGAGCCACACCTATCAGCACCACNTTGATNAGCACAAACATNGCCACGCCATTCTTNCGNCGNGCNAACANNGTNTGCCTGATGATGTAGAGATAATTGGCATAGAATACCATTACCAGCAGCGCCGCCTTGAAATAGCCTAACAGCGCCCAGTTGGGATTACGACGGGGCTTGGCGTAGTTGAACATCATGTCAGGCAGAAAGAACACGATGCATATCACCAGCAGATGGATAAACACCACACCACGCTGATGAGAGGTGATCTTGTCGAGGTATCGTTTCATATCATTGGCTTTTCCAAGACGCGAATCTATGCATCATACACAGCCCGCACAAGCGACAATAGACAAACACCCGCATTTTACCGACAAACTCCCCCGCTCTCTCACTTGGAGAGGCGGCGGTCGAGATAGGCGACCACGATCTCGGCGATATCATCCATCTCCATCACCGAGGTATTGAATGTAAGGTCGTATGACGCGGCGTCGCCCCACTTCTTGTCGGTGTAGAAGTTGTAGTAATTGGCACGCAGACGGTTGATCTTCGAGGCAAGCTTCTTAGCCGCAGCCAGATCCTTGGTATCTGAGCGCGATACTATACGCCTGGCGCAGTCATCTATATGGCCGTGGAGAAACACATTCACCACATCAGGCACATCGCGCAGCACATAGTCAGAGCTCCTGCCCACTATCACGCACGGACCCTCCGCGGCTATCTTATGTATGAAATCGCTCTGGGCCTTGTAGATATTGTCATCGCTGATGGCCGTGCCGCCGGTATACCANGTGATNGGCGACGCCCCGAAATTAAACGGAAANATGCCGTTGATAAACTGNGGCACNCGCTCGTCGGCCGCCTCAAACAANTCNGGATTCAGNCCCGCGTCNGCAGCCGCCTTNTACAGCAGNTCCTTGTCNTAAAANGGNATATNCANCTTCTTNGCCAGCAGCTTNCCCAGCTCGCGTCCGCCGCTGCCAAACTGCCTGCCTATGGTGATTACNTAATTCTTCTTATTCATGATATTATACATTAAAAAGCATTTTCCTCGCCCTTGAAGCCGTTGATGACAGTGCGCGCCACAATCTTCAGGTCAAGAAGAAACGACCAGTGCTCGATATACCACACATCATGCTCGACACGCCGCTCCATCTTCCACAGCTCATCGGTGATACCGCGGTAGCCATTGACCTGCGCCCAGCCGGTGATGCCCGGGCGCACTATATGACGCACCATATACGGGCCTATCAGCTTGGCATATTCCTCGGTGTGCTTCACCATGTGCGGTCTGGGTCCCACCACCGACATAGAGCCCATCAGCACGTTGATAAACTGCGGCAGCTCGTCGATGCTCGTATGTCTCAGAAAACGCCCCACCCGTGTCACACGCGGATCGCCCTGGGTGGCCTGCACCTTATCCGAATCGAGATTGACACGCATCGTGCGGAATTTAAGGCACCTGAACGTGCGCCCCTTGTAGCCCGTGCGCTCCTGCACGAAAAACACCGGGCCCGGCGATGAAAACTTGATGGCTATGATCACCGGAATGAATATCAGCGGAGACACCAACAGAAACAGTGACGAAAACACGATATCGAAAGTGCGCTTCACCACCCTGTTGACCACAGACGACAGGGGATTGCGCCTCACCGACAGCACAGGTATCACTCCCACGCTGTGCAACTCGAAATTCCTGGCTACCTTGCGCGAAATCTGAGGCACATAATACAGTTGCAGCATATTGTCATCCGCGATCTTGATCACACGCGACAGCTGCTTCTCATCNGTGCCGGNNATNGTGAAGAATATCTGGTCGATATCGCCGTCGGCCGCTATGCGCCCCAGATCATCGATATTGCCGGCCACCACACCCGGGAAATCAGGATAAGGCTTGTCAGAGAAGAAACCCACCACCTTGTAGCCGAACCCGGCATTGGAGCCCAGCTCCTCAAGCAACCGCTCGGCCAGCGGGCCGGTGCCCACGATCGCCACCTTCACGAAATTGTAGCCNCGNCTGCGCAGNTNCTTGAGTATCGAGCGCGACAGCAGCCACCAGAAAGGCACACCCACGAACATCATGCCGTAGAAGACCAGAAACTCCCTAACCGGCAGATCTATACCTAAGAATGTAAGCAGCGAGCAGAAACACAGGGCATGCATCCCCACCACCACAAAGGCATCGCGGGCCACCTGATCCATGGTGCGTGCCCTGTGATAATTGGCCGCGTTGAAGAATCTGAATAGCATCGGCAGACACGACACGGTCACCATCACCCATACCGTGCGGATACGGGGAGAATGTGCCACTTCAGGATAAAAGACCAGTGAGAGCGCGAATATCAGATTCACCACCACCAGGTCGATAAACGTGAATAAGCCGGGCAGATACTTTCCTATTTTCTTTCCTCTGAACAAAGGCATCCTCAGACTATTAATGTTGAATCATAGAGCCACGGACTGCCTCTGTGGCAATCCGCGGCTCATATAGGGTGCTCGGGCTCTTGTCAGCCCTTGAGCTTGCTGTCGATAATATCGATTTTTTCCTTGATGGAGGCCATATCCTCCTTAAGCCTGTCGATCTTGCGGCGGAATTCATTCATCATGCTCTCGCCCGACTTGGATTTCGATGTGAGGAATCCGAGATTGTTTTCNTATGTGCGCAGCTCATTGCGGCGTGTCTCCGCCGCACGCACAAGACGGTCGCGCTCGCGATACAGCTTCTGCTGGTCGCTGCCCATCTGGGCGAGATTGCTCTCGAATCTGTCGATGCGNGCACGGTTCTCGTTCTTGTTGATGCGGCGTCTCACCACACCCACGGCCTCTCTGTATGCGTCATTGACCTTGTCCTTATCCTTGTAAGGCACATGGCCCACGGCCTGCCACTCGTCTTGCAGNGCACGGAGCATTTCGGCAGCCTCGTTATCAGGCATATCCTCGCCTATGGCCTGAATTTTGGTAATGATCTCATTCTTGGCCTTGAGATTGGCGTGCTCCTCTGAGCGCTGGCTTGACGTAGCGNTTTTCTTATTGTNGAAGAAGGCATCGCACGCGGCCATGAATCTCTTCCAGATGGCNTCGCTGTGACGCTTGGGCACNGCTCCGATACTCTTCCACTCCTTCTGCATGGCCACCAGCTCATCAGAGGTCTTGCGCCAGTCGGTGCTGTCCTTCAGAGCCTCGGCGCGCTCCACCAGGGCCGTCTTGCGGGCCAGATTGGCGGCATACTGCTCCTTCACCTCCTTGAAGTAGGCTGCCTTCTGCGCGAAAAACTCATCGCAGCGTGCGCGGAATCTCGCAAACAGCGCGTTGTTGACCTTACGCGAGGCGAATCCGAAGGTCTTCCACTCGTTCTGCAGGGCGATGATCTCATTGGTGAGGCGATCCCACTCGGCAAACGAATTCACATTAGTGAGATCGATAGCCTCGATACGCTCGCAGAGCTCGGTCTTGGCCTGCTCGTTTTTCTGCTCGCGCGACTTGCGCTCCTCAAAGAAAGCCTGATATTTCTTGTTGACCACAGCCGAGGCATCCTTGAACTTGGCCCATATATCGTCGCGCAGCTCCTTGGCCACCGGACCGATCTGGCGCCACTTGTCGTGTAGATCCTGCAGGCGGCGGAAGGCAAGNATCACGTCNGCCTCATCGNCCAGCTTCTNGGCNTCGCTGATCAGCATATTCTTGCTGTCGAGGTTCTTCTTGAAGTCATAGTCGCGCAGCTCCTTGTTGATCTTGAGATTGTCGCTGTATCTCTCGCGTGCGTCCTGGAATCTCTTCCACACCGATGTCTCCTCGGTCGGGGGCACCTCGCCGATTGCATTGAAGGCATCCTGCAGCTCGCGGTACAGCGGGAATGTACGGTTGACATTGTCTGTATCTTCAGCCAGCGCCGTGATCTTCCCGATGATCTAGTTATCCTTTGCCATATTATCCTGATGCTCGGCCTCGCGGGCGGCGTTACAGGCATTTTTCTTCTGGCGGATCTCAGCCACGAGATCATTGAACACAGCCTCGTCAGGATCATCGACCAGCACGAAATCCTCCGGTGCATTGCCGTCGGCCATCCACCGGTCACGCGCAGCCTCGACCTCGGCCTTGCACAGATTATTGAACTGCTGGCGCATATGCGTGAGAGCATCCCGCTGTATCTCCGAGGCATCGGCCTCAAGCATAGCCTTGGCCGCCTCGATGAGCGACTGCTTGGTGGGTGCTACCCGTGGTTTTTCTACACCCTCTTCTTCGATAGCGGCCGTCACCTCTTCCTCCACTTCGGCCTCAGGGTCGGTGGATTCAGCCGGTGTGGCAGCATCTGTGATAATGGTATCGGTATCAGTCTGAGGTAGGTCACCGGTCATGTTTGTCCGGCCGAGTGTCTGCTCATCGGCACCCTGCAGGGGCGTTGCGGCAGAAGATTCACGCATTTCCATACAATAAATTAATAAGATTAGAGAGACATCCCCGCGAGGGGCGTCATGATACGTTTCGTTGCTTTAAGCGGTCAAATTTAAGCATAATTTTTTAATTGACAACAATGTTTCAGCATTTTTGTAAAAAAATCATCGCCACGTCACCGCCCCGGCCACGCGGTGGCATAGCCCGGGGGACCCGCGAGCAGACACCATCAAAAAAACTTGGTATTTTTTACACATACATATGCACGGTACGATATTAATTGTTAAATTTGCGCAGTAAAAGCCCTGAAAGGAATCTACTCACACAATTACTATATATCATGAAAGAAATCAAACTTAACATCAGCGACATCTTNGCCACNGTNCCCNAGGCCACAGTCAGCGGNATGCGCGGCGAGGCTGCCGAAGCCCTCTCTCACGTGATCAACGGCGATGCAGCCGGCAACGACTTCCTCGGCTGGGTCGACCTCCCTACCCGCACCACCGCCGACCTCGTGGATGACATCAACGCCACAGCAGCCGCCATGCGCTCGTGCTGCGATGTAGTGGTNTCCATCGGCATCGGTGGCAGCTACCTCGGCGCCAAGGCCGTGATCGAGGCCCTCAGCGACTCATTCGCCGCCTACGGTCATCGCCGTCAGGGTCCGGCCATGCTCTTCGCCGGCCAGAATATCGGCGAGGACTACCTCCACGAGCTCCAGGACTATCTCGCCGACAAGAAATTCGGCATCATCGTAATCTCCAAGTCAGGCACCACCACCGAGCCCGCCATCGCCTTCCGTCTGCTCAAAGAGCAGCTTGAGAAGCAGGTAGGCAAGGCCGAGGCCGCCAAGCGCATCGTGGCCATCACCGACGCCAAGAAGGGCGCACTGCGCCGTCTGGCCGATGAGGAAGGCTACAAGACATTCATCATCGAAGACTCGGTAGGCGGTCGCTTCTCAGTGCTCACCCCCGTAGGCCTGCTGCCCATCGCCGTGGCCGGATTCGACATCAACAGCCTGCTCGAAGGCGCCCGTCTGATGCAAGGCAAGCTCTCAGCCGCCACCGACGACAACATCGCCATGACCTATGCGGCCGCCCGCAACGCCCTCTACCGCGACGGCAAGAAGACCGAGATCCTCGTCAACTTCAATCCCAAGCTCCATTACCTGGCAGAGTGGTGGAAACAGCTCTACGGCGAGAGCGAAGGCAAGGACCACAAAGGCATATTCCCCGCAGCCGTCGACTTCACCACCGACCTCCACTCCATGGGCCAGTGGATACAGGACGGCGAGCGCACGATCTTCGAGACCGTGATCAGCGTGGCCGAATCCGAATTCGAGACCACCATCCCCACCGACGCCGACAACCTCGACGGCCTCAACTATATCGCCGGCAAGCGCATCGACAGCGTCAACAAGATGGCCGAGCTCGGCACACGCATCGCCCATGTCGACGGCGGCGTGCCCAACATGCTCATCACCCTTCCCGCCATCAAGGAGGCATATCTTGGCCAGCTCATCTACTTCTTCGAGATGGCATGCGGCATCAGCGGCTACATGCTCGGCGTGAATCCCTTCAACCAGCCCGGTGTCGAGGCCTACAAGCGCAACATGTTTGCCCTGCTCGCCAAGCCCGGCTATGAGAAAGAGACCGAGGAAATCAACAAACGTATCAAATAAGATATCACTACCCGATGCAGCCGATAGGCGTATTCGACTCCGGCTACGGAGGACTCACCATACTGCGGGAGATACAGAAGTATCTGCCGCAGTATGATTACCTGTATCTTGGCGACAACGCCCGTGCGCCCTACGGCACACGCTCGTTTGACTGCGTGTATCAGTTCACACTGCAGGGCGTGCGCCATCTTTTCGACAAAGGCTGTCCGCTGGTGATCCTCGCCTGCAACACGGCCTCGGCCAAGGCCCTGCGCACGATACAGCAGCGCGACCTGCCGCTTATCGACCCCACCCGCCGGGTGCTGGGTGTGATACGCCCCACCGCCGAAAAGGTGGGCGAGCTGTCAGCCAACGGCAGGATAGGCATCTTCGCCACCCCCGGCACCATCGCCTCCGGCAGCTACGACATAGAGATAGCCAAGCTCAATCCCGGATTCAACACCTACGGCCAGGCCTGCCCCATGTGGGTGCCCATCGTGGAAAACCGCGAGCAAGACACCCCCGGAGCCGAGTACTTCGTAAAGCGCGACGCCGACCGGCTCATGGCCCAATGCCCCGACATCGACACCGTGATACTCGGATGCACCCACTTCCCGATACTCTATGACGTGATCCGGCGGGCCATCCCCTCTCATGTCAAGGTAGTGAGCCAGGGAGAGATAGTAGCCGCCAGCCTCGCCGACTACCTGCGGCGCCACCCCGAGATGGAGAGGCGTCTGAGCCGCGGCGGCCACACATCATATCTCACCACCGAGCATCCCGACAAATTCGACTCGCTCGCATCAGTATTCCTGCACCGAGACGTCAGGGCCTCGCACGTAGACCTGTGAGAAATCCGCACACGCTTACTTACCATTGCAGACCGGTCAGGAATCAACAAAACCCGCGAAAAAAAACGGTGACAACGATGTAAACCATCATATACGGCCCAATAATTTGCAGTACACGCCTGTGAAAGTAGGCATTTGTTTTTTACATTAGGCAAAAAATACTTAACTTTGCAGCAAATTTCCTAATCCGCAAAGTATACTGATGTCAGAAAACAAGATAGCAGCCATAATGAGAGCCGGGGCCTACTCGCCCAACCGCATCGGCAATGACACGGCTATATTCAATCTGGTGGCTGAGCAGCTGCGCAAGCGCGGTTTCTCNGTCAATGTATACTCNGANGACGAATTCGTNAACANNGACATCACCGAGCGGATAATCGTGAACATGTGCCGTGAGATGCGCTCNATNGAGAAGCTGCAGCGGCTGGAGGACGGCGGCGCGCTGGTAGTGAATTCGGGCTACGGCATCGAGAACACCCTGCGCGAGCGCATGACACGCATCCTGCTGGGCAGCGGCATCCCCTACCCCCGCAGCATATTTGTCAACACCGACGAGAGCGTGGTGAGCGAGCTCAAGGCCCGCGGCATGTCGCGATGCTGGATCAAGCGCGGTGATTTCCATGCCATACATCAGGAAGACGTGACCTTCGTGCGCGATGCCGCCGAGGCCCAGGAGGTGCTGCAGGAATATTTCCTGCGCGGCATCAAGCGGGCCGTCATCACCGAGCATCTCCACGGCGAGCTGCTGAAATTCTACGGCGTGCAGGGCACCAACTTCTTCTACACCGCATTTCCGTTTCACAACGAGGACACCCACGAGCCGCCCCGCGTCGACCTCAGCGCCCTGCAGCACACATGTGACAAGGCCGCCGAGGCCATAGGCATAATAGCCTACGGAGGCGACTGCATCGTGGACGCCGACGGTAAATTCACAATCATCGATTTCAACGACTGGCCGAGCTATTCACCGTGCCGCACACAGGCAGCCCCGCAGATAGCCCGCCGCATACTCCACCTCATCAAGACAAAATGACAAAAAAACGTCGCCTCACGGCTGAAGAAATAAAAAGATTTCCGATCGTGCCCCGGCTCCTGGCCACATCATTCGGATTCGGGTTCCTTCCCAAGGCTCCGGGCACATGGGGCGCACTCCTTGCCGTGATATTATGGCTGCCACTGTATCTGTGGGCCACCCAGCCCGTGATCTTCATAGTCACCCTCAGCGCCACAATTATATATTGTGTAGCCGGCACCTGGGCCAGCACAGAGTCGGAGAAATACTGGGGCAAGGATCCGGTAGTGGCCTGCGCCGACGAGACAGTAGGCCAATGGGCGTCGATGCTGCCCCTGTCGGGCATCGGCGTGACACCGTGGTGGATGATATTGCTGTCGTTTGTGCTGTTCAGGCTCTTCGACATATTCAAGCCCCTGGGCATACGCTGGTTTGAGCGTCTGCGCGGAGGCTACGGCATGATGGCCGACGACCTGATGGCGGCACTCTACACGGTGATCATTCTCCTGGTCATACAATACTTCATGTAGCCCCTCTCAGAGCCGATGGTCAAGAGCAAAATAAAGCAGTTAGGTCGCAAGGTAGGTGACAAGCTGGTACACAGCGACAATATCGTGTACACGTTCCTGCGGTCGGTATTTTCGAGCCAGGCAGCCTCATGGGTCGACCTCGGCACCGGCACGCTGCTCACATACTGGAAGGTGTCGCCGTGGCTGGCAACCCCCACCGGCGCAATCCTCGGCGGCATCGTCAAC
>WFLX010013320.1_pt1 | contig 21948 bp, 16 predicted proteins | sample 4967041 | NCBI WGS metagenome assembly WFLX01 (sample SAMN12857096, study PRJNA449069) | gut metagenome | isolation source: stool from male and female vole | host: Microtus ochrogaster | place: USA:Florida | collected 2017
TCGGGGGTGGAGTATGAGGTTATTGTGGCTGACGACGGAAGCCGTGACCAAGTGTCTGTTATCGCCAATCTGCGTATAAACGAGTTGCCTTGCTGNCGCTATATACAACGTAGNGANNACGTAGGGCGTNCNGNTATAAAGAATTNCCTTGCNAGGGAGGCTAAAGGCGAGTGGCTGTTGTTTCTTGACAGCGATGCCGAGGTTAGCGACTCCTGTTATATTGACAGGCTGATAGCCGCCATACGGCATGCTGACGGTGCGCAGGTTATTATCGGAGGGCTGCACCATGCCGCCGTCATGCCGTCGCCTGACGTGTCCTTGCGCTATCGCTATGAGAAGGCGGCTGACCGCCACCGCTCCGCCGCCGAGCGTTCTATGGATCCATACCGGCATTTCACACCGTTCAATCTCTGCATCAGGCGTGATTTGATGTTGGCGGTATGTTTTGACGAGCACTGCCGTAATTACGGGTATGAGGATGCGCTTTTCGGGCTTATGCTGAAGCAGAGGGGGGTGAAGGTGATGCACATCGACAACCCTTTGCTACATCGTGGCCTTGAGAGCAATGCCGTATATTTACAGAAGACGGAGACTGCCTTGCGCAGCCTGTTGAGCCTTGGTGATAGGATGGTGCCTTATTNGCATGTCGGGNNTGCCATGCTGTGTCTGCAACATTGGCATCTCGGTACTCCTGCCGGTGTGCTTTTCTGTCTTTCCAGACCGTTGTTGCGCCGTAATCTGCTTGGACACATGCCCAATCTTAAAGTATTCTCGCTCTATAAACTGGGCTATCTCTGCTATATATCAAAATGTCGCAACCGCTTGTAACGTTCATAATACCGGCCTATAACGCTGCGCCTTATCTGCGGCAGTGTATAGATAGCGTTTACCGTCAGCCACTTGCAGGGTATGGACGTGAGGTAATAGTAGTGGATGATGGCTCTACTGATGGCACGGACGAGGTACTGTCGCAGTGCCATGCGGTATATGCCACGTTGCGGACGCTACGTCAGGATAACCGTGGGCCGAGTGCCGCTCGCAATGCTGCCATGGATATTGCAACGGGCAAATATCTTTGTTTTGTGGATGCCGATGACCTGCTTATAGCTGATAGCGGCGGCAGTGACACAGCGGCGGCCTGGGATACTGTGGTGAAAGCCTTGGAAGACGGGAGCAATGATATAATAAGCGTGGATGTGCTTCAACGTGACGGGAGCGGACGGCAGATGCCTTACCGCCGTTATGTGCCTATATATAATAAGGTGTACACTCCAGCCGCCCTCTTCATGCAAGGGCGTAACCTTTTCCCTTGTGTGTGGGCGTATCTCTTTCGGCGTGATTTTGTGGAGCGTGAGGGGCTTCGTTTTAGTCCTTCGGTGTATCATGAGGATGATGATTTTATCATTAGGGCTTTCGCTCTTGGCGGCAGTTTTGTGGCATTGCCCGTCTGCTGGTACGTCAGACGCCTGCGTCAGGGCAGCATTACCACCACTGTTGACCGTTCCATGCGGCAGCGTNGGCTTCGTGATGTGTTGAAAATTATGTCCGGTCTTGATACTTTCTTTGAGCAAAATGCCGGCCTTGAGGCTTATGCCCGTTGCAAAATGGACTATCTTGTGGTTGACCTCCTGCTGACGATGTTGCGACAAAGACATCCGAAGGCGTTCCGCAGTGAGATTGTCGGTGCCTTACGTGAGATGGGACGCTTTCCGTTGCGATGGCGTTGGGAGCCGAAATATATTTTGTTTAACCTTCTTACGAGGGTTATCTTATAATTATTTGTAATGCCATATTTGTCTGTCATAATACCGGTTTATAAGGTTGAAGAGACGCTCGACCGCTGTTTGGAGAGCGTTCTCTGTCAGAATGTGCCCGATATGGAGGTAATACTCGTGGATGACGGCTCGCCTGACGGCTGTCCGGTGCTCTGTGACCGCTGGACACGGAATGACAGTCGCGTCAAAGTGTTGCACAAAAGTAATGGCGGATTGAGTGACGCGCGTAACAAAGGCATTGATATGGCGCAGGGAGAGTACATCACTTTTGTTGACAGCGATGACTATCTGATGCCGGATACTTACCCTCAGTTGATGAAATGGCTGTCGGAGCATGAAGACTGCGATATGCTGGAGTTTCCGCTTAGGCATATATCGGAACGGGAGGGGGATGGCAACAGACAGCAGTTGATATTCCGTGACCGTCAATACCGTACCGCAAGGCAATATTGGTTGCGTGCGAAAGCGTGGGAACACTGCTATGCCTGTAACAAGATTTACCGCCGCGCGCTGTTCGATGGCGTTAGCTTTCCGCCGGGAAAGGTGTTTGAGGATATTTATACACTGCCGTCGTTGCTTGCGAAAAATCCGCGTGTCGCCACCACATCGCATGGCGCATACTGCTACACATGGAATGAAAATGGCATATCGGTGGCCGCCGATAATACGGCAAACGGATTGATGCAACATCTTGAAGCCTTGCGCATGGCGGCGGAAACGATGCGCACCACGCTTTTTTCTTATAACGGAATATACCTCTTTTATTCTATGCTCTGCCGACAGCAGGATATATATGACCTTACGGGTCGTATTGTTTTGCCATGGCCTTTGATTGGCCTTGTATGTCGGGTGAGGGCTATGTTACACGCTTGCAAGACACGATGAGAATACTGCTTTTAGGAGAATACAGCGGAGTGCATTGCACTTTGGCCGAGGGATTGCGGACTCTTGGCCACGATGTGGTTGTGGCAAGTAACGGAGATTTCTGGAAAGACTATCCGCGGGATATTGATTTGGAGCGCAAAGGTGCCGCCGACTATCTGTGGAGGCTGTTGAAAGCTCTGCCAAAGATGCGTGGCTTCGATATAGTGCAGATAATAAACCCGATGTTTCTTGAACTGAAAGCGGGGCGTTTGTCATACATTTACAATTATCTCAGACGTAATAACGGCCGGGTTGTGATGTGTGCCGTGGGCGATGACTACTACTATCCACACATAAACCGCAATGTAATGCCAATGAGATATTCCGATTATAACCTCGGTTCCACAAGGCGTTGCACGCAATATGCTGAAAATTCGTATAACGATTGGGTGGGGACTGATAAGGAACGGTTGAACAGGTATATCGCAGCGGACTGTGATGCTATAGTGGCCGGAACTTACGAGTATTGGTTGCCCTACAATATGACCGAGGACAAGGGGCGGGACGGTAGGCCGTTGCGTGAGAAACTGCATCTGGTGCCGTTCCCTTTCAAACCTGCCGACAGGATAGACGCAGGGCAGTCGGACAGGCTTCGTGTCTTTATCGGTCTCAGTAAGGAGCGCTCGGAGTTCAAGGGTACGGACATAATGCTTGATGCCGCCAAGGCATTGTTGGAGAAATATCCCGATAGGATGGAACTGAAAGTGGCGAATGGAGTGCCGTATGAGGAGTATAGCTCAATGATGAATCATTCGGATGTGATGCTTGACCAACTGTATTCTTACGGCCCCGGCATGAATGCCCTGCTCACACTGTCTAAGGGGATTGTGACGTTTACGGGCGGAGAGCCGGAGCATTACGACATAATGGGAGAGATACAGTGCCGGCCTATCATAGCCGTGCAGCCGTATTATGACAGCGTTTACAATGAGTTGGAGCGGCTTATACTGCATCCGGAGGGTCTCGGACGGCAGAAAGCGGAGAGCCGGGAATATGTGATAAGAAACTATGAATACCGGAAAGTAGCAAAACAATATGAGGAAATCTACCACCATTGCGGTAACTGTACATAACCGTGAGAAATATATAGAGCAGTGTCTGGACTCGTTGTTGGCACAGACGGTGACGGATATTGAGATTGTTTGTGTGGATGATGCATCTACAGACGGNANNTTTNAGATACTGTCACGGTANGNAGCCGGTNACAATAGGGTNCGTATNTTCNGTTTTNANACCAACAAGGGAGTGCAGNANGCACGCAATTACGNTATGGAGGTGGCGGAAGGGGACTATATAATATATGTGGATGATGACGACTGGCTGAGCGAGGACTGTGTGGAGAACTGCTTATGTTGTTTCAAAGAGCATCCGGAAGCGGACTGTGTGCTGATACCTGAGATGCGACAAAGTCCTGAAGGCGTTATGTATGCACCCGAGGGGCGTAAGGTGTTTGACGTAATAACGGGCGAGGAGGCTTTTATGCTCAGCATGCCATGGCAGGTGGCGGGCAACTTTTGTGTCAGGATAGAATATCAGCGGCGGTTTCCGTTTGATAATTCCTGCCGCTATTTCGGTGATGAGAATACCGGGCGTATGATGCTGTTGTCGGCATGTTACGTCGCGTTGTCGAAAGGCATGTATTACTATCGCATGCACGGTGAGTCGGTATGCCACACCTCAGGCATAGGACATTATTCCAGATTGCATTCGCAGAGGATCTTGGCCATGCACATGGCCGACAATAATGTCAATGAGAATATGCTGGCATTGTACGAGACTTTTTGTTGGGAGAATATCATAGCCGCTTATATGAGATATTGCAAGGAGCGGAAATATATGACGGCTATAATGCAAAAGGAGGCGATGGGCTTTATACATGAGGCGTTTTGCAAGGCGCATGCCGATATGGTTGATAAGCGTATGACCCGGAAATTCGGTTTTATGCCTATGTGCGGGGCATGGAAAATGTTCCGCTTGCAGGAGGAGGTGTATTATATTTTGCGCGGATTGAAATCTGTGTTTCATTGAAATTATATAAAAAAATAAATCTACAACCGATAAACTATGAACTTTATTAAAACAGGAGCCCGTTTTGTATGGGCGGCAATTATGTGCTGTTGTGGCTCATTTCACGCTACGGCAGGGGAACGGACAACCCCGTGTGGCAGTTCGTTACAGTTGAATTATGACAAGCCGGCGGAGTTCTTTGAGGAGGCTCTCGTGATAGGTAATGGCCGTTTGGGAGCCATAGTCTATGGTGGTATGGGTAAAGACCGGATTTCTCTTAATGATATTACGCTTTGGACGGGAGAGCCGGACAAACAGGTTTACTCTCCGGATGCTTATAAAGCCATTCCGGAGATACGTGCCGCTCTTGACAAAGAGGATTACCGTACGGCGGATAAGTTGCAGCGTAAGGTGCAAGGTCATTACAGTGAGAACTATCAGCCGTTAGGCACTCTGACCATAAGCTATCTTGATCACAATGGAGAGATAACCGATTACCGCCGTTGGCTTGATATAAGTGATGCTACGGCAGCCACGACTTACAAAGTGGACGGCAAGGCGTTTGCAAGCGATTATTTTGCTTCTGCACCGGATTCGGTAATAGTAATACGCCTGAAGACAACTGACAACAACGGTATCAGGGCGATATTGTCTTTGACCTCGTTGCTGCCGCATACGTCATCAGCCTCCGGTAATGAGATTTCTATGGAGGGATATGCGGCGTATAACTCTCTGCCGTCATATTATAATAGTGCTGAAAGGCATAATTATGACCCGGAAAGGGGTATACATTTCAATACAATCGTGCGTGTTGTGGCACCCGATGGGGTGGTGAAGGCATTTCCTACCGGTGAGATAAAGGTTGAGGGCTGCACCGAAGTGATGCTTCTTGTGGCTAATGCTACAAGCTTTAACGGTTTTGACAAGGACCCTGTCAGGGAGGGACGTGACTATAAGAATATTGTGAGGCAACAGATAAATGCTGCCGGAGGCAAGGCGTTTGCGGCACTGCGTGAGGCACATATCGCTGACTATAAGACGTATTTTGACCGTGTGGAACTGTCATTGGGAAAGACGGATGAGGCTATTGCCGCCATGACGACAGACAAACAGTTGCGCCATTATACCGATGATAACCAACGAAATCCTGAGCTTGAGGCTCTTTACTTTCAGTATGGTCGTTACCTTCTCATATCAAGCTCACGAACAATGGGTGTTCCGGCCAATCTACAGGGACTGTGGAACGAGAGGTTATTGCCGCCATGGAGCAGCAACTATACTATGAATATCAATCTGGAAGAGAACTATTGGCCGGCGGAAGTCACTAACCTTACGGAGATGCACATGCCGCTTATGGGTTTTATCACGAACCTTAGCACTACCGGAGGGGCTACGGCGAAAGCGTATTATGGTGTTGATAAGGGGTGGTGTGTAGGGCATAACAGTGATATGTGGGCCATGACATGCCCTGTAGGACTGCACACCGGTGACCCGGTATGGGCCTGCTGGAATATGGGCGGGGCATGGGTTGCGACGCATATATGGGAACATTACCTCTTTACCAAGGATAAAGCCTTCCTGAAAGAGTTTTATCCTGTGCTGAAAGGGGCGGCGGATTTTTGTATGAACTGGCTGATAGAGAAGAACGGATATTTGCTGACTTCGCCCGGAACATCGCCTGAAAACGTGTATGTTACGCCGGACGGATATGCTGGGGCAACGCTATACGGCGGCACTGCGGACCTTGCAATGAGCCGGGAGTGCCTTATTGATACCCGTGAGGCGGCACGTGTGCTTAACGAGGATAATGATCTTGTGAAGCGTATAGACCGTACTTTGAAGCGCATGTTGCCATATCATGTGGGTAAAAACGGTAATTTGCAGGAATGGTATTACGATTGGAACGATAAGGACCCGCAGCATAGGCATCAGTCTCACTTGTTCGGACTATTCCCGGGGCACCATATTACCATGGCGGAGACACCGTCATTGGCTGCCGCGTGTTTGCGTTCGTTGGAGATAAAGGGTGACAATACAACGGGATGGAGTACGGGATGGCGTGTAAACCTGTATGCTCGGTTGCGTGATAGCAAGAATGCGTATCACATATACCGTAAGTTGCTGCGCTATATAAGTCCTGATGGTTATACGGGCAAGGACGCAAGGCGTGGCGGAGGCACATATCCTAATCTGTTGGATGCGCACTCTCCGTTCCAGATTGACGGTAATTTCGGCGGTTGTGCCGGAGTGGCTGAGATGCTGATGCAGTCTAACGCCAACACGATAACATTGCTTCCGGCTCTTCCGGAGGAGTGGAAAGACGGTTATGTGCGTGGTATCTGTGCCCGTGGCGGCTTTGTTGTCAGTATGGAATGGCGTGACGGACAGGTTATATCCTTACATATTACATCGCGGAACGGTGGTAAAACCACTCTTTGTTTCAACGGACAAAAGCGCAATGTGAACCTGAAAGCCGGAGAGAGTAAACGGATATTGTAATGGTGTGTGCCATTATCTGATTGTATTATTAATCTGCAAATAGAATGAAAGCGATATTGATATTACTGTTGTCTGTGCTATATAGCTCTGTATCAGCACAGACTCAGGCTCCCGTAAAGTGGGGAATGNGGGAGAAATGGGGTGATCAGGGAGACGGTATGTACCTTAATCCTGTTATTCCTTCGGACTATAGCGACATTGATTGTATACGTGTTGGAGAAGATTATTATGCTATATCGTCTACTTTTCAGTNNTNTCCGGGCATGACGTTGCTTCATTCCAAGGNCCTTGTTAATTGGGAAATATGCGGTAATGCTATTTATGACCTTANACAAATAANTGAGGAGCTGAGCTNGACGCGTATGAATCGCTATGGCAGGGGAGTATGGGCAGGTACGCTGCGTTATCACAACGGACGCTTTTATCTATTCTTCGGTACTCCGGATGAGGGCTTTTTCATGACCTCTGCGGCCGATCCCAAAGGACCATGGGAGCCTTTGACGTGTCTGCTTCGTGAGCCTGGATGGGACGATTGTACCGCCTTTTGGGATGAAGACGGCAGGGCTTATTTCGCCGGCACACACTTCTTGGACGGTTATAAGACCTACATCTTTGATATGTCGCATGATGGTAGGAGCATAGACCGTAGTTCAGCAAGGCTTTTTAACGAGGGAAGCGGTCGTGAAGCGAGTAAACTGATAAAGGTAGGTGGTTGGTATTATCTTGTGTTCAGTGAGCATAAGGGGCGTAAAGGGCGTTATGTTATGGCTAAAAGGGCACGGACTATTACCGGGCCTTATACCGAGGAACGGCAGTTGTCGTATGCCTGTCGGGAGGCTAATGAACCTAATCAGGGTGGTATCGTAGAGGGGAAAGACGGTAAGTGGTATTTCCTTACGCATCATGGTACGGGAGATTGGAGCGGGCGCATTGTGAGTTTGTTGCCTGTTACATGGGTAAACGAGTGGCCTGTCATAGGTGAAATGGCGGCTTCTGATACTATTGGGAGCATGAAATGGGGTGGGGCTATACCTGCAAAAGGTGGCCATAAGCTGTATATTGCATGCAGTGACGGTTTCAAAGACCGTACATTGGCACCGCAATGGCAGTGGAATTATCAGCCGCGCAGTGACATGTTTTCGCTTACAGAGCGTAAAGGATGGCTAAGATTGAAGGCTTTCAGGCCTTTAAGAAGTAACCAATTGAAGTATGCCGGCAACACTTTGACACAGCGTTGTTTCCGAACTCCGGAGAATAATGTGGTGATAAAGATGGATATCGCCAATATGACTGACGGTCAGAAGAGCGGATTATGCCACTTTTCTATTACCCATGCGGCTATAGGTGTAGTGGTTGAGGATGGTAAACGGTATATAGAATATAGGAAAAATGATAGCATTGTACGCGGAGAGCAGTTGACTGCAAATGTGATATGGCTCAAAACGGTATGGGGACTTGATGGTCTCTCTACATTTTCATATAGCATAAATGGTAAGGATTATATCTTTTTCGGCGAGCCTTATCAACTGGCGTGGGGGCATTATCGTGGAGACAGGATTGGAATCTACTGCTTTAACGACAGGGAAGATATCGGATATGTCGATGTGGATTATCTTGAATACAAGTAATTTATTATNCTNTCATTCTACATTTAAGGCCTGATTACAGNCGTAATCAGGCCTTAAATNTAGAAATTAGTTGNGTACTGTTATCGCATTCGTAATGTCATCAATATGATTTGGCTATTGTTTTATGTTGCGGTAACAGTAGCCTAATTCTTTAGAAATAGTATGCTAATCCCAACTGCCATGAGTTATACTTGCTTGATGAGATGCTGTTGAGACTCGGATTCTTCATCTGTCCTGTTTCTTTGCAAGCGATGTTGTAGTTGGCTTTTACCTCAAGGTGTGAGAGAAGTGTGCAGCCAACACCGACATTTATACTGAATTGGCTTGACCGCCAAGTCCATTCTTCAACACTATGTGAGAACTTCTTGTCTTTGCCGATGTTGAAACCGAACTGCGGACCGGCGAAAAGGAACACGTTTGCCAAAGAGCTAAGACCAAAACCGTAACGCACGTTGATTGGTATTGCTATGGATTGTGATTTGATGGTGGTCTCTTCTACTTCGGCATTCTTCTGGTCATAGAGTGCAGAGGCATCGAGACTGAGGCCGATAATGGGTACGGTGAATTTAACCGTTGGGCCTATATAGAAGCCGGCTTGGTTGCTTTTGTCCGCAATAGAGTTGTTGAGTTTCATGTTTACGAGGTTGGCACCACCGCGGATACCAAACTTAAACTGTGCCATACAAGGCTGCGTCATGAGCAACGTTGTTGCCATGATGATGAGGGTGTAGAATCTTTTCATAATAACATAATTTAGTTATATTATTCATTAATCAGTGTCTTTGTCTTCTTACGCTAACCCTTGACGCTGATGATGCGGCAGGTGCTGTGCGTGTCTTTGCCTTCTTTGTGGCGGTAGTAGTGTTCCCCGTAGCTGCCTGTGTTGTACGTCTGTTCTCCTTCTGGGCTTTCTTCACAGCTTTTGGATTGGCAGCCTGTGCTTTTGCTATGGAGTCNATAGAATCTTTTCGTGCCTGATCTCNCCATATGTTTGTTTCAANCTTCTGCAGTTCCGTTTCTATTCTCTTCTGTTCTTTAGCCATAGCCGAATCGGTAGGGCAATACTGTGCCAGCGTTTTGCCAAGCATATTGTTGGTCTTATATATTGTTCCGCTGTACAAATTCTTTACGAAATAATCGTCAACGCTCATCGTTGCGGCGTTGTTTATGTCGCTTGTCATGATAGAAAGCTTTGTGAGGAAAGGCGCTGCATCCGCATATTTCACCCAAAATAACGGATATTTCGCTACTCCATCGCCAAAATCATCCTCGCGATACATTATAGGACACAGTGCAATGACCTTATTATGGAATGTGGCCGTGACCTGATCGTAATACGCAGACTCCTTAATATAATAAGCCTTCACCTCTGCCGACGGTATATCGGAGTTGTCAAGCTTCAGCTTTCCGTCCTTGCGCTCATAATATATATGGTAATTATCGAGCAGTGTCAGGGGCTTAATGACTGCATCCGGCTCAAAAGACTCGTTGCCGTCCAAGCGGTATTCGTATGCTTTCAGCTGTCCGGAAAGGACGAGTTTGAACAGATATGTGAACAAATTCATCTGTGAACCGACCGGTTCTACAGGATAATACAACCCGGAGTTAGCCCCTTTTGTCAGATCTATCTCACGGTATATGTCACGTCTCCATACCACATCCTCCTGCATCGGCTGTGCGGTAGGGAATGAAATCTGTGCTCTTGTGGTGAGCGATGTGGCGGCATTGGACTTCTGTTGCGCGGTGTTCTGTTGCGTGCGGCGTGCCGCAGGCTGTGCGGTTGCCTGTATTGCAGACAATGCAATGATGCCGACAATGGCTATAGCTTTTATATTATGTGTCATAATAACGTTGTTTTTATTTTATTATCACCTCCATAGAGGCAGGTAACTGTCTTGCTATGCCATCGGGGCCGACGGCGTGTATGCGTGAGATATAGAAACGTTTGGAACGTGACAACTTGCGGAATGTCTCCAACTGCCGTGCGGAGAAAGCCGCACCGTTGCTGACTATCGGTACCGCATTACCCATATTGTCGAAGAATACCGCCTCAAATCCGGTAACCTTGAACTCTATGTCGAGAAGTCCATCGTCGATAGCGGCTTTTATTCCAGATGCTCCCAACAGCTTACCCTTTTCCAATCCGCCGCCTCTGAAGCGCGTATCGCCGATTTGTATGTATGCCGTAGGGTCAGGAAGTTTCCGCACATGGAACGTGAACTGGCCCATTTGCTGCGGTTTCCCGCTGAGAAGACTTGATACTGTTATCGTTACATCTTTGCCAATGGCCGTTGGCTTGGCAATGTATTTACCCGGTCCGACCGGAGTAAAAGTGCCTCCAGACATTGTTGCGGTTACCTTGTTGAGCGGAACGCCTGGGATTGACACGCTGATAGGGTTGGTGTATCCGGCGTAAAGTACGTTCATAAGGTCTGCGGAGACTGTTGCCGATGGGTCTACTACGGTATATTTCTGTGAGAAATCACGGCGTATGACATCGCCGTTGCCGTCCTGCATGGTCATGTATCCATTGAGTGTGAAATCGCCGGTCTTTCCGGTTATGAACTCATAGGTGTTATCGCGCAGTGTAACCTCTTTGCCTCCGATGTATATTTGCGGTTGCTGCGTGGTGTCAATGGCCGCCATTACGATTTTGGCCGAGAAACGATCGCCGCGTACTACGGTCTGTGCGTTGGGTATTACGAATGCCGACAGCTTGTTTACCCTTATGTCTTTTATGTCAACATTGCTGATAAGGGTGTGCAATACCTCTCCCTCAGCATATCTGACATCATTCTGTAGCTTTGAAAGCAGGGTTACTGCTGCTGCCACCGGCATATCCTCAAACATATATTCCTGCCAGTTCTTGCCCAATTCACGTGCTTTTGGAGATACCTCGGTGCTGAGATTGTTGTTTATTATGGTCTTTAGTCTCTCATCGTTGAGCAGCCCGCTCATTGCCGTGCGGTAGTCTTCTATCATTTTTTGTAGTTTGGGGCCTTGCGCTCTGCCCGGCGCCAGCATTATTTGTGCGGCTGCCTCGAGGTCTTCTTTGTTGCGTATGTTCCTGACATCCCCGTCTGCTCCGTCCGCCTCTTTTACGATAGCGTGTTTCAGTTGGTCGGCGAAGTCATACAGTTCATCGCTCATTTTCTTCACCTGTTGCGCTTTCTCGTACCACTGACGTGTCTTGGTCGGGTTACTTTTCATCTGTGCATCGAAGTCTTCATAGATGCCGGTGTTTTCTTTAAGCGCATTATCCGTAGAGCGGTTCAGACCCTCTTCCACAATGGAGAAGCCGTTGAGCACCTCGTTTGAGACGTTCATGGCGAGCATTGCCAACAGGACGATATACATAAGGTTTATCATCCTTTGACGTGGAGAAAGGGGTTTCTTTTTTATTGCCATTGCTGTAATTTTGTCGGTTCTTGGTTTTAGGTTGCCGGTATGGGTTGCTTTATTGTCCAATATTAGATGAAACAGTGTCCGTCAGCAGTGTTCCGCCACCCGTTTACCATAGTAAAAACACCTTAGTTGTCGCTCTTCGGTGCGGCGAGAGGGTTCATGTTTACGGTCATGGCCTCAATCATACGGGCGTATATAGCATTGAGCTCCTGTATTTGCTTGGCCATTCGTTTTGTCTGTTCGTTTATCTCGTCCTGTGTTATAATCTGCTGTGATGCCGATTTCAGTTGCATTTCGTATATGCGGCTGATGCCTGTCAGCGTGCGGTTGAGGTTCTCCATCTCATCACTGTCGGTCGCCAGTCGTGTGCTTTGGGCGGCAACTTTCTTTAATATCTCGTTAAGTTCATTGAGATGAGCCACATAACTGGTCGTGGCGGCTTCCATAGCCTCTGCCGTTTCCGCACTTATGGCCGGTGCCGGTGTTACAATATGTGGAGCAGCGGCATTGCCTGACAGCGTGTCTGCTGCCGCATTCTGTTGCGACTGCGGCATTTGTACATTGCCACCACTGTGCTGTGTGGTGCCGTTGTCTCCGNTGAATGANATCGAGCCTGTTGCCTCGTGTGAGNCGCCACCTATTATNATGGTNCCTCCGGTCATTACTCCACTTTGCGACTGTGCCGCAACCGGCGACATCTGCGCTCCGTTGTCTGCCTGCATTGCGTCCATCTCCGCATCCTCAGGCATAGAGTCGTTAAGATGAATGTCGAGCGGTTTGTCTATGGCCGACTTGTCAAACGGACGGTCAAAGGCTGACAGGAAGAACACTACAACCTCTGTTCCCATACCTATAAAGAGCATAAGGTTGGCTCCCGGCAGGTGTGTCAGCTTGAAGAGTGCGCCAAGGATAACGATAGATGCACCCCATGAGTATGCGTAGTTCAGGAATGTCTGTCCCGGCACGCTGTCCATCCATTTCTGCAGCAGATAGACTATGTTCATTTTACTGTATTTGGACATGATGAATAGTTGTTTTATTTGTTGTGTGTGTTTGGGTTATCTCTTTTTCTTTCCTTTTGCGTTCAGGCTGGTAGAGCTGGCCAATGAGCGTACGCAACGGAAGCCAATGTAAGCTCTTGGCTGGTTTTGGTACTCCCATGAGCGCCATGCCGAGCGGATATAGCTCTCCGGGTCTTTCCATGAACCGCCTCTTACAGATTTCTTTTTCATTCGGTACGGGTCTTCCAAAGCCGCCTTATACTCTAATTGCGGGTTGAGATCGTTCATGGCATCCACACCGGCCTCGGTGTAAATGGTTGAGGTCCATTCCGCCACGTTGCCCGCCATGTCAAACAACCCGTTGCTGTTTGCGGCATAGATGCCGGCCTTTGACGTTATGAGGTTACCATCTTTGGTATAGTTTCCACGCTCCGGCTTGAAGTTGGCAAAGAAACAACCGTCGTCGTTCTTTACATCTTCGTTCTCCCAAGGGAACTCCGTTCCGTTCTTGCCGCGTGCCGCATACTCCCATTCCGCTTCTGTAGGCAGACGGTAACGCTGTATATATTTCGCGGCACCGTTGAGTCCTTTCAGCAGATACTCTGTACGCCATGCGCAGAAAGCGTTTGCCTGTTCCCACGTAACACCTACCACCGGGTAGTCGTTGAAAGTGGGGTTGGAGAAGTAGTTGCGCAGATATACCTCGTTGTCGCTGTTGGGGAAGTCGTTTACCCAGCATGTAGTGTCGGGGTATACGTTTACGATATAGGTGTTGAGGAAATCNCACGGCCCTGNCAACGGGCGGTTTATGGNCTCCCTTACTATACGTCCCTCATCGTCAATGTATGCCGTATCCTTTGAAATCATGACAACCTCATTCGGATTTACGGTTATGTCGGTGTTCAGATTGCGCTGCGCCGCGTCAAGACGGTTCTTTCTCAAGGCCGCCGTTGTGTAGTCGTAAATCTCGTAGCGGTAGTTCATCTGCGCTGCGTCGAGCAATTTCTCGCCTGTTACGGGATTGGTTATATATAGGCTTTCGATGGCTCTCAGCTCCTCCTCGTTAGGCTTTCGCGGCAGTTGTTTCTTCCAGTTGAGGTGTGGTGTGACAGGATCGCCGTTCTTGTCCTCGGTAATCATGTATGTCTCGTCGCCCCCGTATGCCGGATCCGCAAGGCGGGTGCGCAATATACTGTCTCTTACCCACATTACAAACTGGCGGTATTTGGCGTTTGTAACCTCTGTCTCGTCCATCCAGAAACCGTCAACCGATATGTCCTTGACCGGCGTTGACGCTCCCCAAAGANTNTCTTTCGTCTCCAGTCCCATGCGCAGCGAACCNCGGTTCNCCAGTGNCATACCATAAGGAGTAGGCNCCTGAAAGCCTCTTCCACCTCCGTAGCCGGTCACTTCGCCGCCCATTTGCGTACCGGTCAGTTTGCCTCCGAAGCATCCGCTGAGCAGTACTACCATCATTATGGCGCCGAGTTGTAATGTCGTTTTCTTTATATACATGAATGAAAAATGTTGTTTAGTTGTTTGTTTTTTTGATATTATATCGTCTGTGTCGGTGTCTTTACGTTTAATTCCGTTTTGTTTTCCTTGTCAGCTGCGGTTACAGTGTGCGTGTTGTCTGATGCCTGTTTTTACCTTTTTTGCCGAGGTCTATGTCCATTTGGTAGCCTACGAACAACTCATGCGAGCCGTTTCGTAGTCCTATACCGTTGGTGTACATCTCAAAGGAGTAGGCTATGATGACACCTTGAAACTGCCCTCCGAATAATGCCGTTACTGAGTTTGTCGGACTGTAGGTCACACCACCGTAGAACATTCGGCCTTGATAGTTATACATCAGTCGTCCTGTCACGTCTCCACGGTATGCAATGCCGTCCGTCCGCACTATGGCCGATGTAGCAACTTTCAGCAATGGGTTGCGCAACTGTATGTCCATGCCGCCTGTAAGGTAGTAGATACCGCTGATTTCCAGTTCGTTTGTTTCGCCAAGCTCTACTGTCGGCATTGTCAGATGCTGTGCGCTGATGCCCACATACCAGTTCTTTCTTGAGTAGTATATGCCCGCTCCTATGTCAAACGTGTTGCCATTGATGTCGCTTTTCGAGAATGCCGGATCCGATTCGTCATCCAGATCCACCGCCGAGCCATTGAACTTCTCCGTTATTATGCCCGGCTGCACACCTACGGCGAGCCATCCTCCGCCCAGTTGTTTGCGGAAAGCGTATTGTACAGAGAGCCGTTGGTGACTGAAAAGTCCCAGTTTGTCGCTCATCAGTTGTACGCCCGCACCGTGTATATTCTTCATAGCCACGAATGGCATGTCACCGGCAAAGACCATGGTTTGGGGTGCATTCTCAAATCCGGCCATAGTCATTGCGTATGTGCCTGTTATGTTCAGTTTCTCCTGTTTGCCCACAGTGGCGGGGTTGAACGTTGGCTGCATGTCGAAATAGTGTGAGAAATACGGGTCGTACTGTGCGTCGGCATTCAGTGACGCAATCACTGTCATGGCGGCAAGCAGAATGGCTCTGCTTATCTTCACTGCCGAAACGGATATGATGTCATTACACTTTCTCACATATACTAAACGCAAAAGGGGTGGGTTTATTACCCACTCCCTTTGAATACTGTATTAAAATTTGTTAACAATAAGCTTGGTGTAATTTTAATCATTGCCTGATACTTACATCCTCATGTTAGGATAGATTGTTTACTTTTTGTCACTCCAATACTTTTTCATATCTGCGAACCATGATTTGCGCTCTGATATTTTTCCTATTTCTTCGTCATAAAAATCTTGAAGCTTATCACACATGCTTATCATCCAGTTCTTCCTGTCTATTTTATGCTCGTCTTGAAAATTCAATATGTTAGCGTTGGCAATTTGTATCTGCCCCCATCCTAACGCACCAAATGTTAGACAGTTCCAATCAAAAGCCTCTATGGGCTTGAAGTGACATCCTGTATAGTGCAGGACATTATCCTGTACTTTATATTCAACTATTAAAATACAGAAGAAATTGTTGTCTGATCTCCGGTAAAATTGTGCTAATCGTTTTACGGATATCAGGTTGGGCATATTGAAATTGGTGAGAAGATTATGTGTTTTTACGTCTATGGCGTAATATCTTCCTTGGTCGTCTGTGAAAGCCATGTCCTCCATTGAGCGTCTTGTAAAGTCATCTTTAACTTCTATGCCGTGTTTCTTTAATATGGCAGTGAGCCCTTTGTCGCTACCGAGGAATGCTTGAATGGCATCTCCTATTGCTCGTGGTGAACTGAGAGAATATCCCTTTACAATATCACTTCCGTCTTTTTGCAGTATTTTAAGCAAGTCTTGTGCTATGTTGTTCANATTCATTGCTTNCATATATATTGTTTATATGTTGAAGAGACTAAGTGCGGTACTATCATGAGCGAGGTCTTTTTGGATGCAACNTNGCTTTGTGTTTTTTCCTTTCCTGTTTTNTTCACTTAATGTGTTACGTTCCCAAAACACCCCNTTTGCATATCCTTGTATTGTCGTATCTTCGTTTGCCATAGACAGTCGTTTCGCTCCCCACAAGCAATACTCGCGGTTTATCTCTATTCCGCAGTANTGCCTGTTTAGNTTNTTTGCCACCACGGCAGTGGTGCCGCTTCCTAAAAATGGGTCGAAGATGATGGCGCCGGGTTTTGATGAGGCAAGGATTAGTTTGGCATATAGTTTTTCCGGTTTCTGTGTTGGGTGGTCAGTATTTTCTGGCATTGACCAAAACGGTATACTAATGTCATCCCAGAAGTTGGAGGGGTAGGTGATTCTGAAGTTCCCTTCTGTTGTCTCGTCCCAGTCTTTANGCTTGCCATCTATCCGNTATGGGGCTATAACCTTTCGTTTCATCATAACGTCGTCAACGGCGAAATAGTAATCTTTGGCATTTTTTACCGCAAACCATATATCTTCCATGCTGTTTTTCCAGTTGTTTTTTGCTCCGCGACCTTTCTCCCTTTGCCAGGATATGCGGTTGATAATGGTTAGTTTCTCTTCTATTACCCTTTGCATTGGTGCAGTGCATCTCCAATCCCCGCACATGTATAATGAACCATTCTTTTTTAGTTTGTCGCATACTTTGTAGAACCAACTGCGTATATAGTTTTCGTAGTCAGATGACTTCATAGTATTAAATTTGTTACCGTTGAAGTTCTTTGCAAGATTGTACGGAGGGTCTATTATTATCAAGTCGAATGTTTCATTGGGTATGTAGTCTATGCAGTCAAAGATATCGCCGTTGATAATAGTATCAGTAACCCCTGTTTTTAATATATTTTCTATAGCGGATATTTGTTGATTGAGTGTCGGGAGTTCCTCCGGCGTGATGGTCAACGTCCTGTTTCGCCCTGAGCGTTGTTTCGTTTCGTTTTCCATTTATATATTTCTTTGTGTTGGGGATTATATATTTCGTAATTAGTTAAATGTCAGACTATATGTTTTTCTATATAATGTATATAGCAAGCTAAACCCATAAGGAATGGGTAGTAAACACATTCCTTATGAATACTATGTTGGAATTTATTAACCCTGAAGCCGCTTTCAGGCTCTTTGCCATCATTGCCGCAGCCCTGTCGTGGTGTCATTAAAACACCTGATNGCGTGTGTCTGGAGANAGTNCTGATGGCNTGTGTTGCCACTGCAATTCATGCNGTATGTAAACGCGCTGCGNTTACAGTGTAAAGGNATTGCGATNACATTGCGANCGCACTGCGATTGTGTTGTAAACGCACTGCGATTACGACATGCCCCGACATGGTGTGCGATTTGGGTGTTATGTGTACAGTCCGCCGTTGATGGATATTACCTCGCCGGTGATGTAGGCTGCGGCGTCTGACATCAGAAAACCAACAAGTTCAGCGACCTCTTCCGGCTTTCCGAAACGTTTCATCGGTACCTGTTGTTTCAGCTCGTCTACGGGCAGGTCCTTTGTCATATCCGACTCTATGAAGCCCGGGGCAACAGCGTTTACGGTTACGTTACGTGCCGCAACCTCTTGCGATAACGCTTTTGTGGCACCGATAATGGCGGCTTTTGTAGCGCTGTAGTTTGTCTGTCCGGGCAGTCCTTTGAGTCCGGAGAGGCTGGCCATGTTCACTATCCTGCCTCCGTGCTTGCGCATCATCATCTTTGGCAGCAACCGGCGGGTTACGTAATAGAAGCCGTTGAGCGAGGTGTTTATCACGGCGTGCCAGTCTTCTGCCGGCATCATGAACATCATATTGTCACGGCGTATGCCGGCATTGTTCAGCAGATAGGCAATGTAATCATCGGGATGTGATGCTTCCCATTGGTCGAGTGCGGCATCTGTGGCTTCCATGTCACCGACATTGAACTGTAACAGCTCTGCTGTCACTCCTTTCTCCTCGACCAAAGCCTTTACTTCTTCTGCTGCGGCCTGATTGGACTGGTAGTTGATTATGACTGGAATGCCCATTTCCGCGAGCTTGAGGCATACCGCGCGGCCAAGACCGCGTGAGCCTCCGGTTACTAAAGCGTATTTCATTTGTTGTGTGTCTTTTTTGTCTTGTTGCTTTGGCCTGCTTACTCTGTCAGGTCTTTCTTTGTCTTGTCCTGCACGGGTATGAGTATGTTTTTCTGCTCCTTCTGCAGGTATTGTTGTTCGGAGTCTATGGCTATCAGCACTCCGTCGTTTATTGGTAGAGTGGAATTGGCGGGTACTACCGTTGCGAAAGATTGTTTGCCGTTGCGCATTGTGCCAAGGAATGTCAGGTTTCCGGTCTGACAATCCATCCACCATACATTTTTCTTTTTGCCCGATATGGTGTTCAGGTCAATGTCCATTGTACGTGACGTGTAGTTGTATACAAGCAGATAATCCTTGCCGCGGGTTGCCGCCAGACGGTCATAGCGTGTGCCGTTGCCTTTGAAGATGACGCTTTGGTCTGGAATGCGGTCGAAATATGGCAGTGACAGCATCAGTGCCTTGAGGTATTTCATCTGCACATAGCCTGAATCCTGTTGCGCCTCGTACCACGGCTTGGCTGTGCTTGCGTATGCTACTGCCTTGCCCGGTGTGTGCATCTGCATGATTGCGTTGTGGCCGTAGGTATGCCCGCATGCGCCNGCNNATACGTTCCAATAGGCANNTCGTCTGACATCGCTCGCCTGCCNGCGTGGACCGTCGGGGAAATGCAGTCCAATTGGTATGTCTTCGTATGACGGTTCGCTGTCCAGTACCGGCTTTATGGGTTTGTAGGCCCATGTGGAGTCTACATACATCCAACAGTCCTCCTCCGTGTTGTCGGGTATAGGGTAGTCCTTGTTGCCCATGCGCTGACCGTAGGCACGGTGCCCTGACTGATAGGTATGAAAGTCTATCCACTCGGCTTGTGACCACCATTTGGCCGATGTGCAACGGCCGCGCGGATGGAATGTCATCAGGTGGCGTTTATCTATGTTGCGTATTGTTTGTGCAAGTGTTGACCATACGTTGTGCTTTATGTCACCTTGTATGTCGCCGCCTATCACCCATACTATATTCGGGCGGTTTTTGTAACGGTTGGCGAGAAATTCTCCGTAGGCTTTTGCGCCTTCTTCGTCCATGGCGCCACCCTTTACGAGTCCACCCCATATACATACCATTGCGATGTATATGCCGTTCTGAGCCGCTTCGTCAATGATATAGTCCATGTGATCCCAGTATCCATAAACCTTTTCATCGTTGATTTGGGAGAAATCCCATGGGTTTTCCCGTGAGATGTTGGAGTATTGGCCGTAGGCATTGATGCAGGGAACACCGCAGATGGTCTGCACCTGAACTACGTTGAAACCGTTTTTTGCGCAGGTGCTGAGGTAGCCCTTGACCTCGCCGCGCTGTAAGGACTGCGGCAACAGCCAGCCGGTATCGCCCAACCAGAAGAAGGGGGTACCGTCGGTGTATTGCAGAAAACGGTGATTGTCAGAGACCTGTAAATCCCATTGCCTTGCGGCTGTGGCGGTAAGGCTTAACGTCAGCATTAGCGACAAAAGCAGAGCCTTACGCGCGCGTATATATAAATAATGTGTCATGCGTAGCTTTTTGTACGTATTTTAAGTGTTATGACCGCTACAATTACAATCAACAGCAGTGCGAGGGCAATGTATGCTATCGTTTCTGTGGTGGTGATTGTAGCCGGTTTGAATTCGAGTACCACTTTGTGCTTGCCGCTTTTGACATTGATGGCACGCAGGACGTAGTTTACTCTGCTTACTTCTACTGGCTGCCCGTCTACTGTTGCGGTCCAGCCGGGATAGTATATCTCTGAGAATACTATGACACCGCCGTTTGTTGACTGTACGTCATAGTGCAGTTCATTGGGCTTATACACCGTCATGTTTACGGTAGAGGTGCTGTCTTGTATCATGCTTTTGCCCAGTGTAGCCTCGAATTTCTTGTCGGCTATGGCTGTCTCGTGCAGGTTCACGGTTCCAATGCCGTCCAATTCCTTGTTGGCGTTGTCAACATAGCGTACTTCTGATACGAACCATGCGTTGCCCATAGCTCCGGGATTGACCACAGGCGTGGTCTGTCCGCCTTGCAATGGCAGGATGAGGTATTTGGTATTGAGCATGTTCAGCACCGGTATTATGCTGTCGGTATTGACCTTCGACAAATCGCCGTTGTTGTCTATTACTGCCTGAAAGGTCTTCTGTATCTCGGGAGAGATGTATGCTTCTATCAGTTCCTGATAGCGACGGAGCTTTGCAGGGTGGTAACCGCCGANGGATTTGTGGAAGTATGAGGTNTCGTTCTCGTTGAAAGTGTTGCTCGCAAGGTTCAGTACACGGTAGTCGGGTGACTTGTCTTGCAGTATGATATTGTCTGTCTCGGTCGGCTCAACGGGGGCGGTACGCAGGGTGTTGCTTACGAACATGTCGTCGTTGAGGTAGCGTTTGTTCACCTGCCACATGTCAACCAGACACACAACAGTCACTATTCCGACCATGACCATGGCGTTGAGCCTGCGCATGCGGTATAGCATTACGGCGGCAGTGCATATCAATATGATGATGACGGAGCGCCAGCAGTCGGCCGTGAATGTTGCGATACGTATAGCCTTTAGGTTGTAGAGGAGTGGGGTGATCTGCTCTTGCGGTATGCCTTGGAATGCGCGCATCTCGGAAGAGGAGATGAATGAGTCGAAAAATACGGTCGGCATGATGGCAAACAGGGCCGCTATGCCGCCTGTCAGTGCCAAAGATACGTATAGCCAGTTTACTTTTTTGCCGCAAACGGTGCCTGTTACGCTGCCGGGCTCTTCAACGACTTGTTTCAATGCCAGTATGCCGAGGAATGGGATGGTAAACTCCGCTACTACAAGTATGGAGGCAACGGTGCGGAATTTGGCATACATCGGCACGTAATCTATAAACAAATCGGTGAGCCACATCATGTTTTTGCCCCAAGATAGGCATATACTCAGAACCGTGGCGGCGAGTAATGCCCATTTTATGGAGCCCTTGACGATGAACAGACCCAATACGAACAGTGTCAGAACGAACGCACCCACGTATACGGGGCCACTCGTACCGGGCTGCTCTCCCCAGTATTGTCCTATCTGTTGGTATATCTGCATATACATAGGGTCACCCTTTGTCTGAGCCGCAGGGCTCTGACTGACGGGCGACATTGATGATCCTCCCTTGGTATTTGGGACAAGCAG